>ERZ1036435.275-NODE-275-length-32513-cov-70.156510_pt1 | contig 32513 bp, 25 predicted proteins | sample MGYA00514223_ERZ1036435 | MGnify/ENA primary metagenome ERZ1036435 (study PRJEB33795, sample SAMN09464927) | human gut metagenome | host: Homo sapiens | place: USA: Stanford, California | collected 2016-08 | study: EMG produced TPA metagenomics assembly of the... | reverse complement strand
TCCAAAAGAAAAACGCGCCCAAACCTAGACACGAAAGTACAATACGCTTCTTTTAATTGATACGTTTTGTCCTCGGTAGGATTTTTATGAGTCGAGCTCCCCTACTGTCTTAGGCAGTTTTTTCAAACCGTAGACTAGTTTATCACATATAAAAAAAGAATGCAAGTACTTTTGCAAACTTTTTTATATTTTTTAGTCGTTGTAAAGACTCTTGATATTATTCAACCAAGCATAGGCTAGTCCCATTAGGACTCCTCCTCCTACCCAGTTGGCAAAGAAGGTAACACCATAGTGACGTAAAATATTTAAAAATTCAAAATGTGGCAATTGGCTAGATACTGAATTAAAGCTTAATAATGAGAAAGAAGCAAAATTAGCCGCCAAGTGTTCATTGGTCATAAAGACAAACATATAAATAGCAGATAGGGCTAAGAGCACCTTCGCTGTTTCATCTTTGAAATATAGATAAGAAAGAATAGCAATATTTACAAAGATATTGGCAATGACACCTTCAAAGAAAACCACTTGATTGCTCCGTTGGAGTTTATTTTCTGCCACCGTGGCTAGGAATCCTTTTGGATCGATATGTGCAAAGGCAGTTGTTTGATTGAAAAGAAAAGCTACAATTAAAGCACCAATTAAATTAAAGAAGGTACAATAAAGAAGAATCTCCAAAGCTTTCTTCCAATGAATTTTCTTTAGATAGGTTCCCGCCGTCAAATACATCATATTTGAGGTGGTTAATTCCGCATTTAAGAATAAGAGGTAAACCAAGCCCCAGGCAAAGATGAATGGAAATAGGAAACGACCCGTTCCAGGTACAAAGCTATTTAATAAGTCAGCCGCAACTGCTCCGACCGCCGTACTTAAAGTAAGAAATCCTCCAGCAAAAATAGAGCGAACTGCATAGCGAGTTTTAGATTTCTGATAAAGATCCTCTTTCTTATTACACGCCGCTCCCACTTTTTGAATAAAATTAGATTCAGACATAATATTCTCCTTATAAAATGTTTGTGAATAAAATCATTATATCATAGATAAAATAGTTTGAAAAGGTTTTCAGGAAGAATTATTAAACTCACAATATATACGTTTTAAATCATATTCCATGAAATAATAAAAAACAGGCATCTGCCTGTTTTAGTTTTAATAATTCAAACGGTTCGCCCAAGCGATATCCAAATTCAAAATTTCTTGTGAAGTGAACTGTTGACGATATGGATTGTATACCGAACCTGTAATACCACCTTGAACATTTGGTGAATCATATTGAGTCAAATTATAGGTTTCAATGATATTATTGAGCTTTGCGTAGTAGCTAGTATCTGTCGCATAAACACCTGTCAAAGCAGCTGTTGCGTCTTGATAACTTGATGTGTTACTCTTCCAAGCACCTGCAAAATGTCCTTGTTTCAAAACTGCTACATAGTCTTGCAATGATTCATAGTAAGATGGGTATGAACGGAAAGCATCATTAATCGTATACGCATTTCCAGCACCATCATCTTCCCAAGTTTGCATCACTGCAGATTGCCCAGCATAACTTCCTTTAATTCCAAAAAGGTTGTAATGTGGATAAGAAGCCAAACCGGACTGTCCTGATCCACTTTCCAAGATCGCTTGTGCAATCATAACGGAAGCGTAAAGGTCATTCTCTTGACCGAGCTGACGAGCTGACTCACCAATTTGTGAGATGAAAGCTTCAGTAGGGTCTGAATAAGCTTGGTAAGTTCCATCATTAGCGCCAACTGATGTGACATGCTCGCTCATGGCAGCAGCAAATGTCCCCACTGCTAATACAGAAACGAACAAACCAAATAATTTCGTTTTATTCCGTATTTTCTTTTTCATAATACAATTTATCTCCAATTAATTTTTTATCATCTTTTATCTTTATAGAGATTATACCATATAAATAGAAGAAAACAAAGGCACTTATATTACACTTGTATTACAATTGCGAGATAAATCCAAAACAAAAACGACATTTTCATGTCATTTCAATTTATTTCGTAAAACGCATTTTCTAAAATAGCATCCCATGACTTCTCTAGTCCTTCCCTGGTTACAGAAGAAAAGACAATAAAGGTGTCAGCAGGATCAAAATCTAGTTTTTTCTTGATGATCGATTCGTGTTTATTCCATTTTCCACGCGGAATCTTATCTGCCTTAGTCGCTACCAAGATTACAGGAATTTCGTAGTACTTTAAGAACTCATACATCTGAACATCATCTGCTGAAGGTTCGTGTCGAAAATCAACTAGGCTAACGACTGCTTTTAAGTTCTCCCGGCTAGTGAGATATTCTTCGATCATCCGCCCCCACTTCTCGCGCTCTTTTTTAGAGACACGGGCATAGCCATAACCAGGTACGTCTACCAAACGGAGTTTATCATCGATATTGAAGAAATTGAGCAATTGGGTTTTTCCTGGTTTACCAGATGTTCTGGCCAGGTTTTTTCGATTTAAGAGAGTATTAATAAAAGAAGACTTGCCGACATTGGATCGACCGGCAAGTGCAACTTCTGGAATCTCATCTTGAGGATAATGACTCTTATTTGCAGCGCTCAAGAGGATATCCGCATTATGTGTGTTAATTTCCATATTTTATCTTTCTAGGCTGTTTCGAGAATGGGTTTTTCAGTTCCATCTACAGCTTCTTTTGTAATTCGAACAAGTTTGACATCTTCTTGACTTGGAATTTCAAACATGACATCCATCATCGTTTCTTCGATAATGGAGCGAAGTCCACGAGCTCCTGTTTTTCTTTCGATGGCTTTATTAGCAATCTCTTGAAGGGCTTCATCATCGAATTCCAATTCAACATTATCATAAGAAAGCAAGGTTTGGTATTGTTTTACCAAGGCATTGCGTGGCTCTTTCAGAATACGGACAAGGTCGTCAACTGTCAATTGCTCAAGAGCAGCAAAGACTGGAAGACGTCCGATCAATTCTGGGATAATCCCGAATTTTTGAATATCTTCTGCCACGATTTCTTGCATGTAAGAGCTTGATTCATCAATAGCTTTATTGTTCTTACCAAAACCGATGACTTTTTCACCGAGACGTTGCTTGACAATTTCTTCGATCCCGTCAAAAGCCCCACCTACGATAAAGAGGATATTCTTGGTATCCACTTGGATCATCTCTTGTTGAGGGTGTTTACGTCCCCCTTGAGGTGGGACACTAGCGACAGTTCCTTCGATAATCTTCAAGAGAGCTTGTTGCACCCCTTCACCAGAAACGTCACGCGTGATAGACACATTTTCACTCTTCTTAGCGATCTTATCGATTTCATCGACGTAGATGATGCCTCGTTCTGCACGCTCGATGTTGAAATCAGCTGCTTGAAGAAGTTTCAAGAGAATGTTTTCAACGTCTTCTCCTACATAACCAGCTTCTGTCAAGGCTGTTGCATCTGCAATGGCAAATGGGACATTCAAGCTACGTGCTAAGGTTTGGGCCAAAAAAGTCTTACCTGAACCAGTAGGGCCAATCATGAGGATGTTTGATTTTTGCAATTCAACATCTGTCTCGTCTTCGCGCGTATCGTGGAAATTGATGCGTTTGTAGTGGTTATATACTGCTACAGCAAGAGCACGTTTGGCACGATCTTGACCGATCACATAGTGGTTCAAGATATTGAGCAATTCGATTGGTTTTGGAACTTCGCTAAGGTCTGCAAGAACTTCTTCTGCTAGCTCCTCACGGATAATTTCTTGTGCTAACTCTACACATTCATTACAGATAAACGCATTGTTTCCTGCAATGATTTTTTGGACTTCATCTTGACTCTTTCCGCAAAATGAACAATAAACCATCATATCATTATTTTGATTCGTTGGCATGTATTTCCTCTTTCTGTCATTTTCTGTTTCTATTTAGTTTAAAATAAGGTCGTGTAAAAGGCGTGAATGGAATTCACAAGATTGGTAAAAGCATTTAGTAAGAATAAAATAGCGAGGCCAAACCGTTTTTTACGAAAGGTTTGTAAGGCGCAAATCAAACAGATGACGCATAAGACAGCTGTAAAAAAACCAAAGACACTTCGCTCCATTAGTCTAAATCCTTTCTCTTATAATAGTTGACCGTAAAATCATATGGGTTCTTCTCATCTTTCGGATGACGGACTTGACGGACTCTTTCATAGCGGTTCTCTTCAAATCTCGGTGCCAATGTATCGCCATCAATCGTTGCATGAATCATGGTCTGGATCAACTCTTCTAACTGGTCAGAGAAGAGCCTTAAAATCTGACTGCCTCCAATAACATAAAGATTCTTCTCTTGGTTCTGATACCACTCTAAGACTTCTTCTTTGCTGTGCATGACGAGTACAGCATCATTTTCAGGATCGTAGGCTTGATCTTGCGTTAAGATAATGCTAGTCCGACCTGGTAGAACCCGTTTTTTCATACCATCAAAGGTCACTCTTCCCATGAGAATCGCTTGTCCCATGGTTGTTTCTTTGAAATGCTGAAGCTCAGCTGGCAGATGCCAAGGCATGACTTGGTCCTTTCCAATAATGCCATTTTCAGTTTGAGCCCAGATACCAATTATCTTTTTCATTCTCTCATCCTTTACACTGATACTTCTATTTTATCAAATTTTCTTATAAAAGACTGATTTCAACTATCTAGTTTGGAGGATATTTTTTCAAAAACAAACAGAAAAAACCGCGAGATTTTCGCGGTTTTTCTTAGCCACAAGTTAGCTTAGTCTTCTTTTTTGCGTTTTGCAAATCCGAATAATGAGAGACCTGCTAAAGCGCTAAAGATTGCAAGACCAGCAGTAGAAGATTCTTTTGTTCCTGTGTTTGGAAGTTGTGCAGTAGGATTTTGTGGATCGATATACTTCACTTCTTCTTTCGTTTCTGGAACGACAGGAATAGTTGGTTCTTCTGGTTTTGGTTGTGGAGTAGGTTGTGGTTCTGGTGTTGGTTGCGGTTGTGGAGTAGGCTGTGGCTGTGGCTCTGGTGTCGGAGTTGGATCCGGCATTGGAGTTGGTGTCACAGTCTTCTTGTAGATATGTTGAGTGTTTCCATCTTTATCTACAACAGTCTTCACGAAGTCATAACCTGGGATATCTTTCTTCGGTTGTTCCCCATCTTCTGTTGGGTTACCTGGGATTGGGTCCCCATTTTCGTCTACATATGAAGTCGTCACTTTTTCATAGACGTGTTCAGTATCACCATTAGGCAATTTCTTCGTTTCCACAAAGCGGTAACCTGGAATTTCAGCTTTTGGTTCTTCTCCATCAACTGTAGGATATCCTGGGATTTCCTTACCTTCTTTATCAACAAACTTAGTGATTGGAAGGACAGTTGGTGTGTAAGTTGCAGAAGCTTTTGTTCCGTTCACATCTTCACGAACCACTGTCACTGCTGGTGCAGTTCCTGTGAATTCAGGTTCTGGAGTGAATGTTACTGTTCCGTCTGCTGCTACTGTGTAAGTACCAACACCTGGAATTGTCTTCGTAGTTGAACCATCTTCAAAGGTTGCTGGAACCTTGTCATTCATTGGTACACGGCTATCACCTTCTGTGAAGGTTGGTTTGCCTGTTTGGGTTTGACCCTTCTTACCAATTGAAGTAACTGATTCTGCAGTTGGTGTAACTGGTGTTACTGTTGGTGTGTAAGTAGCGGTAATTGATGTACCGTTCTTATCAACACGTTTCACGGTTACGCCTGTACCTGTTCCTGTGAATGATTTTTCTGGTACAAAGGTTACAGTTCCGTCTGGAGAAACGGTGTAAGTTCCTTCTCCTGGAATAACTTTAGTAGTTGATCCATCTTCAAAGGTTGCTGGTACATCATCATCCATTGGCACACTTGGGTTACCTGGTGTGAAGCTTGGTTTACCAGATTGTGTTTGACCTTGGATGTCTGTAGAAGTTGCAGGTTTAGCTGTTGGAGTCACAGGAGTTACAGTTGGTGTATAGGTCGCAGAAGCTTTTGTTCCGTTCTTATCTTCACGAACCACTGTTACAGCTGGTGCAGTTCCGACGAATGATTTTTCTGGTACGAAGGTTACTGTTCCGTCTGCTGCTACTGTGTAAGTACCAACACCTTCCACTGTCTTCGTAGTTGAACCATCGTCGAATGTTGCTGGAACTTCATCGTTCATTGGTACACGGCTGTCACCTTCAGTGAAGATTGGTTTACCTGTTTGAGTTGCACCTTGCACATCAGTAGATACTGCTGGAGTTGCAGTTGGAGTTACTGGTGTTACAGTTGGTGTGTAAGTTGCAGAAGCTTTTGTTCCGTTCTTATCTTCACGAACAACTGTTACAGCTGGTGCAGTTCCTACAAATGATTTTTCTGGTACGAAGGTTACGGTTCCGTCTGGAGCAACTGTGTAAGTACCAACACCTTTAACTGTCTTCGTAGTTGAACCATCGTCAAATGTTGCTGGAACATCATCGTTCATTGGTACACGGCTGTCACCTTCAGTAAATACAGGTTTACCAGTTTGTGTTGCACCTTGGATGTCAGTAGATACTGCTGGAGTTGCAGTTGGTGTAACAGGCGTTACAGTTGGTGTATAAGTCGCAGAAGCTTTTGTTCCGTTCTTATCTTCACGAACCACTGTCACTGCTGGTGCAGTTCCAACAAATGATTTCTCTGGTACAAATGTCACTGTTCCGTCTGGGGCTACAGTATAAGTACCAACGCCATCTACTGTCTTCGTAGTTGAACCATCGTCAAATGTTGCTGGAACATCATCGTTCATTGGTACACGACTGTCACCTTCAGTGAATTCAGGTTTACCAGTTTGTGTTGCACCTTGGATATCAGTAGATGTTGTTGGCTTAGCTGTTGGAGTTACTGGTGTAACTGTTGGTGTGTAGGTTGCAGTAACTGGAGTACCGTTCTTATCAACACGTTTAACAGTCACGCCTGTACCTGTTCCTGTGAATGATTTTTCTGGTACAAAGGTTACAGTTCCGTTTGGAGCTACAGTGTAAGTTCCTTCTCCTGGAATAACCTTAGTTGTTGAGCCATCTTCAAAGGTTGCTGGTACATTATCATCCATTGGGATTGCAGGGTTACCAGGTGTGAAGCTTGGTGTGCCTGTTTGTGTTTGGCCTTGGATGTCTGTAGATGTTGCAGGATCAGCAGTTGGTACAACTGGAGTGATCTTCGGTGTGTAAGTTGTCTCAGCGACAGTTCCGTTTGTATCTTTAGCTTGAACCTTAACTGGCACCACATCACCTGAGTATGATTTATCCTTTGGTGTGAAGGTCACAACACCAGTTTCTTTATCAACTGTGAAAGTACCAATTTCTTTACCTTCTGGTGATTTAGCAACTACAGATTCTGCTGGTTGACCATTTTCATCAAGAAGAGTAATGGTATCTTTGTCAATTGGTGCAACTGGGTCACCTTCGGTGAAGGTCACAGTTCCAGTTTGAACCACACCTTGAGGTGCTTCTGATTCAGCTGGAGTTGCTGTTGGGGTTACTGGAGTCACAGTTGGTGTGTACTTAGCAGTAACTGGAGTACCGTTCTTATCGACACGTTTAACCGTTACGCCTGTACCTTCTCCAGTGAATGATTTTTCTGGAACAAATGTTACGGTTCCGTCTGGAGCAACAGTGTAAGTTCCTTCACCAGGAATAGTCTTGGTTGTTGAGCCATCTTCAAATGTTGCAGGTGTATCATCATCCATTGGAACATTTGGATTACCTGGTGTGAAGGTTGGTGTACCTGTTTGCGTTTGACCTTGTTTGTCAGTAGATGTTGTATCTTCTGCAGTTGGTGTAACTGGTGTTACGGTTGGTGTATAAGTCGCAGAAGCTTTTGTTCCGTTCTTATCTTCACGAACCACTGTTACAGCTGGAGCAGTTCCAACGAATGATTTTTCTGGTACGAAGGTCACTGTACCGTCTGCTGCTACTGTGTAAGTACCAACGCCATCTATAGTCTTCGTAGTTGATCCATCATCGAAGGTTGCTGGAACATCATCGTTCATAGGCACACGGCTGTCACCTTCGGTGAATTTAGGTTTACCAGTTTGAGTTGCACCTTGGATATCTGTTGATTCAGCTGGTGTTGCTGTTGGTGTTACTGGTGTCACAGTTGGTGTGTACTTAGCTGTGATTTCAGTACCGTTCTTGTCCACGCGTTTCACTGTTACGCCTGTAGCAGTTCCAGTGAATGATTTTTCTGGTACGAAGGTTACGGTTCCATCTGGAGCAACAGTATATGTTCCTTCACCATCTACTGTCTTAGTGGTTGAGCCATCTTCGAAGGTAGCTGGAGTATCTTCATCGATTGGAACATTTGGATTGCCTTCCGTGAAGGTTGGTTTACCAGATTGTGTTTGACCTTGAATATCTGTCGATGTAGCATCTTCAGAAGTTGGAACAACCGGAGTAATCTTCGGTGTATAAGTTGTTTCAACTGTAGTTCCATTTGCATCAGCTGCTTGAACCTTAACTGGGACAACATCCCCTGAATAAGATTTATCTGTTGGTGTGAAAGTAACTACACCTGTATCTTTATCAACTGTGTATGTACCGATCACATCACCTGCTGGTGATTTCGCTTCTACTGATGCTGCTGGTTGACCATTTTCATCAAGAAGAGTAATCGAATCCTTGTTAATTGGAGCTACTTCATCACCTTCAGTGAAGGTTACAGTGCCAGTTTGAACAAGACCTTGAGGTCCAGTAGATTCAGCTGGTGTTGCAGTTGGAGTTACTGGAGTTACAGTTGGTGTGTAAGTTGCAGAAGCTTTTGTTCCGTTCTTATCTTCACGAACAACTGTTACGGCTGGTGCTTTACCTGTGAATGATTTTTCAGGAACAAAGGTTACAGTTCCGTCGGCTGCTACTGTGTAAGTACCAACACCATCTACTGACTTGGTAGTTGAGCCATCGTCGAAAGTAGCTGGAACGTCATCGTTCATTGGTACTCGGCTGTCGCCTTCAGTAAATTCAGGCTTACCTGTTTGAGTTTGACCTTGCTTACCTGTTGTTTCAACTGGTGTCGCTGTCGGTGTGACAGGAGTTACAGTTGGTGTATAAGTTGCAGAAGCTTTTGTTCCGTTCTTATCTTCGCGAACAACCGTCACTGCTGGAGCAGTACCAGTAAATGATTTCTCAGGTACGAATGTCACTGTTCCGTCTGCTGCTACTGTGTAAGTACCAACGCCGTCAACAGTCTTCGTAGTTGAGCCATTGTCAAATGTGGCTGGAACATCATCGTTCATTGGCACGCGGCTATCGCCTTCAGTAAATACAGGCTTACCTGTTTGTGTAGCACCTTGAATATCAGTTGTTTCAACTGGTTTCGCAGTAGGTGTTACTGGAGTTACAGTTGGTGTATACGTTGCAGAAGCTTTAGTTCCATTCTTATCTTCACGAACAACAGTTACGGCTGGTGCTTTACCTGTGAATGATTTCTCAGGAACAAATGTAACTGTACCGTCTGCTGCTACTGTGTAAGTACCAACGCCTTCTACTGTCTTAGTTGTTGAGCCATCGTCAAATGTTGCTGGAACATCTTCGTTGATTTCAACAGTCTTCTCAACGCCATCAACAGTCACAGTTCCACCCTTGAATTCAGGTTTACCTTTTTGAGTTGCACCTTGAATGTCTGTTGTTTCTGCTGGAGTTGCAGTTGGGGTTACAGGTAATACTGTTGGTGTGTAGGTCGCAGAAGCTTTCGTTCCGTTCTTATCTTCACGAACAACGGTTACTGCTGGTGCAGTTCCGACAAATGATTTCTCAGGAACAAATGTCACAGTTCCATCTGCTGCTACTGTGTATGTACCAATACCTTCAACAGTCTTAGTTGTTGAGCCGTCGTCGAATTTTGCTGGAACAGCTTCGTTGATTTCAACAGTTTTCTCAACGCCATCAACCGTTACGGTTCCACCCTTGAATTCAGGTTTACCTGTTTGAGTTGCACCTTGAATGTCTGTTGTTTCTGCTGGAGTTGCAGTTGGGGTTACTGGAACGATTTCAGGTGTGTAAGTTGTATCAACTTTGATACCGTTTGAACTTTCGGCTTGAACTTTAGCTGGAGTTACTTTACCTGTATAAGATTTATCAGTTGGTGTGAAGGTTACTTGACCAGTTGCTGGGTCAATAGTGAAGGTACCGATTGGTGTTGTACCATCTTCAGCGTAAGCTGGTGTGCTTGAAACTTCGTTCCCGTCATTATCCAAGAGTGTATAGCTATTGTCTTTAATCGTAATAGCTTTATCTTCACCATTTACTTGGACAGTCGTTCCTGCAAAGGTTGGTGTCCCTGTTTGTGTTGCACCTTGCACATCTTTAGAAGTTGCTGGGTTTGCAGTTGGAACTGCAGGCACAACAGTTGGTGTGTAAGTCGCATCAGAAGTAATGGTTGCAGTCTTGCCATTAGCATTTGTAATGGTAGCAGTTGCCTGAACAGTTACTCCTTTTGCAGTACCAACAAAGTCTTTTTCTGGCGTAAATGTTACTGCTCCAGTCGTTGGGTCGATAGTATAGCTACCTTCACCTGCTACTGTCACAGTTGTTTCATCAGTTGGTTGACCAGTTGCGGGATCCACCAATTTCTTGCTTGTGATTTCAGCAGTCTTATCATTACTCAAATCAAAGGTTGGTGTTTGGGTTTGAGGAACGTTTTGAACATCCGCAGAAACCTTGTCTGTAGGAGTCACTGTGATTGGTGTGACAGTTGGAGTGTACTTAGCTGTTGCAGTCTTAATGTACTCCTCTTGAACCTTACCATTTTTATTGCGTCCAACTGGCGCTGACAATGTAACATCCACACCTTTGGCTGTACCAGTAAAGCTTGGTTCTGGAGTGAAGGTTACTTCACCTGTTGAAGGATTGATCGTGTATGTTCCTTCTCCAGCCACTGTTACAGACGTCTCATCAGTAGTACGACCAGTTGCTGGGTCTACCAACTTAGCAGGATATTCTGCACTTGGAGTGACTGCAATCTTGTCACCTTTTGCGTTAGTAGCAGTTGTATTAAAGGTTGGTGTTCCTGTTTGAGTCGCTCCTTGCACATCAGTCGATGTCTTGTCAACCCCTTCGATTTCAATCGGAGTGACTGTTGGAACATACTGACCATCCATGGTATTCAACTGACCATTAATGTTTGGTTCTTGGTCTGGGAATTTGGTTGACCAACCAGTATCGTAACCGTTGTTATCTGAACGACGGATAGAAATACCATCAGCTGTTCCTAGGAAGTTATCTTCAGGGATAAATTCAACGTCTACGTCCTTACCGTTGGCAGTGATTTTGTATTTCCCTTGACCTGGTACAACATAGTAACCATCTGCATCAAGTGTTGCACGGTTGCCATCTTTGTCAACGATGTATGGTTCTACTGTCTCGTCGATGACTGCATGAGAGTTAGGTTCATACTTGTGCTCTCCACGTGCTGTAAAGGTTACAGTTGCTGTTTGTTTAGTAGCTTGAGGACCAGAAGTTTCCTTGAATTCCCCTTTTGGTGGGTGGGTAATTTGAGTTTTGAAGTCTTCTACTTCCCCTGAGAAGGCCATACCAGTTGGGTTTTCAATCTCAGTAGCTTTCTTGGCAATACGGACACGAGCACCAAGTTCGTTGACGCTAGGGTCGATATAAGTCTTGCTTTTTGCGAAGGTCAACTCAACTGTACCATCCTGGGTCACTTTTGTAAGTTCAGAGCGCTCATCTTCGTCAAAGGTGCCGTTTTGGTTAAAGTCAACCCAACCGTAGATGTAAGCTTCTGAAGCTCCATCCAAATGGGCTTGAACTGACATTTTGTAGTTACCTGGGCGTGTACGGTCCATCTTGATCATCTCATTGGTTGTCCCTTTGAGTTCATCCGGAAGCAATTGGTTAATTCCTTCATCGGCCGTAGTTGCCTTATCATCACCGAACCAGTCAAGAGTCGTATTCTCATCCATATCAGGACTCACGTTACCAAGATACGGTTGATTTACTTTAGCTCCAGTAACACCGTCTACGGTTGCAATGGTATGAACTGCCTTACCATATGACTCAGGAGCATCCCCTTCATCAAGTGGGAAGAATCCTAGCATAGCAGACTGTTTACCAGCTGAAGCGATATAAAGTCCCACTTCAGAGGCACCACGTGTCATCACGAGTGGAACAGTATAATTACCTTCAGAAATGTTTGGTCCAAAGACACCAGTCCCAAGACCACCAGTTACTTGGTCAGGATTTCCGAAATATTTCCAAGCTACTGGTTTCTTTTCTGGTCCAACTTGAGTAGAATCACGAAGTTGTCTTAGGTTAATGTTATTATATTTAGGTTTAGGCCCCAAAAGGTTATCTGTATCTTGTGGTTGATAAGGTACAGAGGTGGCTGGTCTAGTATTTTTCTTCCATTCCCCAAGGTGTTGCCAACCTCCTCCATTGGTAGTGAACATAACAAATTCACCAGGGTTAGCAGATTCCCCATCAGCCATAACAATAGCTGGCTTAACTGTCTTGCCACGGAAGGTTGCAGAGATTTCAAACTGAACTCCAATATTTCCACCATTCATAGCTGAACCCATGGTAGTCTTCTTGGCTTTCGTATCAACGTTTTCATGTCTAACTTCAGTCCAATTATTTTGAGCATCAGCGACAACGTCGGCTTCTTCGCCATCATTAAAAGCTTTTTTAGCCCCTGTTGAAGTAACACCCTTTACATATCCATTTTTTGCATTTGGATCATAGGTTGCTTTTTCAGCTTCTGTAGCCCCTTGCTCTTCCATCCGTTTTTTATAGATTTCAGTAGCTTGGAATGGTTTCAAAGATTTAACTTTTACAGTGACCACATAGCCAGGCATGATTTCCTTGGTATAGGTAGCGCCAACTTGAAGAGCTAATTTTTCTTCTAAATCTTTATTAGGAAAAGCGTCATTTTTAGGAACGATGACTGTTTTTGCACCTGTCCAGTTGGCTACATCTCCAAAGTCCAACCATGTAATCTGGCTAGTCATAGATTTGGCATCAAGATCTGTTGTAAAGCCCGGTTTTTCAACTTTTGGAGTTGAAGTTGCGTCTTCAACGTCATCCCCAATCAAGTTTGGATCATTGGCATCACCCAATGCACGGCGATTACGGCGTTTACCACCAGATGTTTCTGCCGTCACAGCAGGAGTTTCAGTTGCTGGTGCTTGGACACCTGACGCAAGTTCTTCCTTCTTATCTGCAGTTGTTGAAGCTGCTTCTCCTGCCTTGTTTACTGTTGTAGTAGCTTCCAAGCTTGGTGTTTCAGAAGTAGCTGCAGCAGTTGATGTTGCTGAAGCTGCTGTACTTGTGCTACTTGCTTCACTAGTTGAAGCAGGTGCTGTTGATGTTGCTGCAGCAGTTGAAGTCTCTGGTGCAGTGATTGCTGCGTTTGCATCATAAGTCGATGTCGTTTCAGCAGTTGATGCTGCTGAAGTAGCTGTTGATGTTGCAGTCGCTTCTGACGCTGTTGCAACCGCCGCTACACTTTCATTTGTCGTATCTTTCTTTTCTTCTGCGGCTGCACTTGCGGCTGTCCCAACCATGACAAGTGTTCCCAAAAGTACTGAGCAAACACCCACATTCAATTTACGAATTGAGAATCTGCTAATACGATCGTTAAATAAGTCTTTCCCCATCTAATGGACCTCCATATTTATCTATAAATTAACATTCTTTTTAAAATTGTTTAGTTTTTCCAAACCTTATCTATTTTAACAAAACCCGAACGATTTTCAAAATGTTTTGACTCAAAAATGAGTAAAAATTTTTAGCTAAAATTGTTTTAATTCTGAAAGGATTTCACCCATAGATCAGGGCATCAAAAAACCTTGATTTATCACTAAATCGCAAGATCAAACTTCAACTGTGGTTTCACTGGATCATAATCCACCAGTTCAAAATCTTCTGGTTTGATATTAAAGAAATTGGTCCCATCTGGCACATTCAAGACCAAGCGCGGTTGGCAATCTGAGGGCTCGCGACGTAGCAATTCTTCTGCTTGTTCAAATTGGTTGTCATAGATATGAAGGTTATTAATGAAGTAAAAGAACTTTCCAACCTTCCAGCCAAAGTGCTTGGCAATCATCATCTGTAGCGCTACATATTGCATGGCATTGATATGGTGGGCTACCAACATATCATTTGAACGCTGGGTCAAGGTTGCATCTAGATAGATCTCTCCATCCACGCGCCGTACGTCAAACATGGTCTGAAAAGCACAGGGCAAGAGTCCGTCTGTCTCCTCAAAGGCATCATAATCCCAGAGCGAGATGATATTGCGGCGATTCCAAGGATTGGCCTCTAATTGCTTGAGGATTTTATTCGTAATGTCATGCTTTTTGACGACAGCTCCATAGCGCTGACCGATTGTCCGGCTATCTCCCACTTCCCAGTCATTCCAGTAGTGAACATTGTACTTGTCTTCTAAAAGGTCCAAGCTATTCGACTGATCCTGGTAGATCCAGAGCATCTCTTTGATGGCGGATTTAATCGCGATGGGACGAAGGGTGGTAATGGGAAACTCGCCTTTTGCGAGGTCGAATTCCATAAAAGCTCCCGTGATGTACTTGGAGTTGGCCGTTCTACCATCCTTGTACTTGGGACGCGCCTGCTCTGACCAGACTCCTTCTTCCATGATTTTTCGAATGTTTTCTTTAAAAATTGTATCTGCTTTTGTCATATACTCTCCTTGAATCCAGTTTTGTCTTCATTATATCACAGGAGACAGAAAAAAGGAGATCCCAGCACGTGCCAGATCTCCATTTCATCTTATTGTAATACAAGGGATGCAGCACCAATCACACCGGCGTCATTTCCCAAAGTAGCAAGTGCCAATTGAGTAGATTCACGCACTTGTGGGAATGAGTTTTCTTCAAAGACCTTGCGCACACCATCCAAGAGGAAGTCTCCAGCAGCGGAAACCCCACCACCGATAACGATCTTAGATGGGTTCAAGGTTGAACCGATGTTGGCAGCAGCAAGTCCAAGGTAACGTGAGAAGTTCTTGTAGACGATCAAAGCAAGAGCATCGCCTTCTTTTGCCAGGTCAAAGACCGTTTTAGCTGTTACTTCTTCTCCGTTGTCGATCAAGACTTTCAATTGAGAATCCCCTTCGTACTCATCTGCGTAGCGACGAGTGAGGTTAACGATACCAGTTGCAGATGCAACCGTTTCAAGACAGCCTTTTTTACCACAGGTACATTGGATTGGATCATCAAAGTCAACAGTGATGTGGCCAAGCTCACCAGCAGCTCCACGTACACCGTGCAAGAGACGACCTTCAGCGACGATACCACCGCCGACACCCGTACCAAGTGTCATGAAGACAACATCTGGTTGGTTTTCACCAGCCCCTTTCCAACGTTCACCCAAAGCAGCAACGTTGGCATCATTATCGATAAAGAATGGAATATGAAGGGCACTTTCGATCTTTTCTTTGACTGGTTGAAGTGTCTTCCAGTTCAAGTTGTAGGCCCCGATAACGGTACCTTTTTCACGGTCAACGACACCAGGTGATCCCATTCCAATTCCTTGGAACTCAGAAGCATCCAGCCCAAGCATTTTCAAGCGATGCGCGATGGATTCGATCATATCATCTATGATATGGCTACCTTCATCCAAGATATTTGTTTTAATAGACCATTTTTCTTGAACTTCCCCATCCAAAGTAAGGATGGCAAACTTAATTGAAGTTCCACCAAGGTCAATCCCAATAATTTTTTTAGACATCTGTAACTCCTTTCAAACTTGTAAACACTTACAGATCTATTATATCAGACTTTTTATCAAACGCAAAGGTTTGCACGTAACTTTTCTTAACTTTTTAACAAGAGACTAAAGGATTGAAATCCTAAAATGAGGAAAATCAAACCAATAATATTTAATAGAAAGACGCTAATCGAAAGCGGACTAACGATTAAGAATAAGCCGATGAAGAGTTGTAGCAAGGCAAAGAAAATATAACGCTTGGACAGTTCCTCAACCTTCCTCGAGTAGAAATTGGCTTTTCGGAAGTTTAAAATCGAACGGTAGATCAGCCAAATTCCTAAAGTGACTGGAAAGACAATCGGCAAGGTCTTGTAGCCATAAAGCAGTAAGTAGACCGCAAAAACCAAGGCGACCATACTGTGAAAGAGCTGTTGCTGCTGAATGATACCTGCCTGGCGCAATCGGTAATAGCGTGAAAAACGCGAAAGGGAAATTAAAAAGAAACCACAGGAAATCAACCAGCTAAAAGAGCCGATGTGCTCAATCGGATTGATAAACAAGACGATACCGATAATGGTAAAAATAGTAGCTGAAATCCCAAGGGATATCCGGTTCAATTGATTCATAGGGCCTCCTTATTCATCTAATTCGCTCAGATATTCATAGCGATCGTACTTCTCAAGTAGTCGCTCATTTTCCTGATCCAATTCCTTTTGAAGGGCTGACAATTTGCCAAAGTCAGAGCCGTTTTCATTCATCTCCACTTCAATCTCTGCGATCCGATTTTCAATGGCTTCGATATCTGCTTCAATGCTTGCCCACTCTTGCTTTTCCATGTAGCTCATGCGTTTCTTCTCTTCTTCTGGCTTGACAGGTTTCTCTTTTTCAACCTTGTGACTGGCCGTTACTTGAGCTGCTTCAAAGGCTTTTTCATCCAGGTAATCCGTATAATTGCCAAAGAACTCACGAATGCCCCCATTTTCAAAAGCCAGGATCTTGCTTGCGACCTTGTCTAGGAAATAACGGTCGTGGCTAACGGTAATAACGGGACCTCCAAAGTTTTGAAGGAAGTTTTCCAAAACTGTCAGGGTAGCGATATCCAAGTCATTGGTCGGCTCATCGAGGAGAAGCACATTGGGTTTTTCAATCAAGAGTTTTAAGAGAAAGAGCCGCTTCTTCTCACCACCGGAGAGTTTTTCGATCAAGGTTCCGTGCATGGAACGTGGGAAGAGAAATTGCTCCAAGAGATCTGCAATTGATGTCGTCCCAACGGTCGTCTTCACTTCCTCAGCAACTTCCTGGAGGAAATTTATCACGCGCTTGCTCTCATCCAAGCCATCAATCTGTTGAGAGAAGTAAGCCACCCGCACGGTTTCCCCGATAATGACTTGCCCAGACTGAGGCTGTAGTCGCTCAGCGATCAGATTGAGTAGAGTCGATTTTCCGACGCCATTATCCCCGACAATCCCGATGCGGTCCTTATTTTGCACCAAGAGGTTAAAGTCCTGTAAAATCGGCTTGTTTTCAAAAGCAAAACTCACATCTTTAAACTCGATAACTTTCTTTCCGATTCGGCTGGTCTCAAAGTTCATCTCCAAATCTGTCTGGCTGCTTTGACCAGACAAGTCTTGCTTGAGATCATGGAACCGATTGATGCGTGCCTGTTGCTTGGTCGCACGCGCCTGAGGTTGACGCCGCATCCAGGTCAACTCCTGCTTATAGAGTTGCTGCTTCTTATGAAGAAGGGCTGCATCACGCTCGTCTTGCTCAGCCTTTAAGCGGACATAATCCTGGTAGTTGCCCTGATACTCGATCAAGCTAGCTCGATCCAACTCAAAGATCCGCGTCGAGATATTATCCAAGAAATAGCGATCGTGGGTAATGAAGAGCACGGTTTTCTTAGAGTTCTTCAAGAAATTGGTTAACCATTCGATAGTATCAATGTCCAGGTGGTTGGTCGGCTCATCTAGTAAGAGCAGGTCATGGTGAGACAGCAAAACTTGGGCCAGTTGCACCCGACGACGCAAGCCCCCAGATAGGTCCCCAACTTTGGCGTTCAAGTCTTCAATTCCAAGTTTGGAAAGGACTGTCTTGACCTGACTCTCGATTTCCCAAGCATTAAGCGAATCCATCTCCGCCATGACCTTTTCAAGACGGGCTTGGTTCTCTTCTCGGTAATCCGCCATCAAGAACTCATAGTCGCGAATCAGCTGCATTTCGCGCAAATCACTAGATAACACTGTATCCAGAACCGTCTTTTGATCATCAAAGTCTGGTTCCTGCGTCAAGTAGCCAATCGTATAATCACTCTTGGCAGAAAAAGGACTCACATCTCCATCAAAGCCAGAGCGACCTGACAATACATCTAACAGAGTGGTCTTCCCAGTCCCATTGACCCCGATCAATCCGATCCGATCCAAGTCGTGAATGATAAAGGAAATCTCACGAAAGACGGTCTTATCTCCGACAGATTTGGTTAATTTATCGACAATAAAATCGCTCATTTTTCCTCCTCTTTTGCTTGCTGGATATAGGCCATGATGGCCTCTTTTTCATTGGCCAGTTCCCCATCGACAATGGCATATTCAATTTTTGTCAAAATCTCTCCCAAGGCTGGACCTGGTTGAAAACCATATTCTTTGATCAGCATACCGCCATTGACCACCACTTCATGCTTATCATGAATGGTCAAGCTATCATAAACACGCTCGATGGCCAAATAATCCACACTCAAGGCATACGCTTCACGGAGCTCTTCAGCCACAAGCAACAAACGCTTCTCATACTTGTAACATGCACGCTTGTCTAGACTGCCTTTTTCTCGGAGCTTAAGGATCTCCACGATCTGCTCCACCGTCTTGGCAAAGTCTCTAGAAGTCTTCCATTTCTTAAAGAATTTTGGAATATCTTGAATCTCTAGTGCTAAGACCAAAGCAGCCCAGGCTTGCTCAGAAGTTGAAAAGGTATATTCCAACTCTATGTCAAACAAACGCTCGATCGCTTCTTTGCGATCCTTCATCTCTGGCAGATAGTGATAGGCTCCACTTGCTAGCATAGCCTCCAAGCCTTGTCTCCAGTATGGAGAAAGCAAGAGTTTATCAAACTCGATGAAGGTGCGCTCTACGGAAATCTTCTCTAGTAAGGGAGCACACTCCTTCATGGCATCAAAGGTTGCCTCTTCTAATTCAAAGCCGAGACTGGCTTGAAAACGAAAGCCTCGCATGATCCGGAGCGCATCTTCGTTAAACCGTTCATGAGGAAGTCCAACGGCCCGAAGGACCTTGTTTTCCAAATCTTCTAGTCCATGAAAGAGGTCAACAATTTCTCCTTTTTCATTTAAGGCAAAGGCATTAACCGTAAAATCACGACGCTTGAGGTCTTCTTCCAGCGAGCGCACAAAAGAGACGGAGCTTGGACGGCGATAATCGACATAGATATCCTCCGTCCGGAAGGTCGTAATTTCATATTCTTGACCATTTTCAAGGACCAAGACGGTCCCATGTTCGATACCGACATCTACTGTGCGATCAAAAATCGCCTTGGTCTCTTCTGGGTATGAGGAGGAAGCGATATCGACATCGTGAATTGGACGATCCAAGAGGGCATCTCGAACAGATCCCCCGACAAAATAGGCCTCAAAACCAGCTGCTTTAATCTTCTCTAATATTGGTAAAGCCTCCTGAAACTCAGAAGGCATCTTTTCTAATCTCATAGTAAGTGTTCCAAACCATAGACAAGCTCATGACGCTTGACAACTTCTTTAATTCCTAGATTTACTCCTGTCATGAAGGAAACACGATCATAGGAATCATGACGGAGAGTCAACCCTTCGCCTTGGCTACCAAAAATCACCTCTTGGTGAGCGACTAGGCCAGGCAATCGAACTGAATGGATGCGCATCCCTTCAAACTCTGCCCCTCTTGCTCCAGGCATCAACTCTTCTTCATCTGCTGCACCTTGCTGGATCTTCTCGCGCTTCTCAGAGATCAACTCAGCGGTCTTAATCGCTGTTCCACTCGGTGCATCTTTTTTCTTATCGTGGTGCAATTCGATAATTTCCACATTTGGGAAATACTTAGCTGCTTGTGCTGCAAATTGCATCAAAAGCACGGCTCCGATGGCAAAGTTCGGCGCGATCAAGCCACCCAAGCCCTTTTCACGTGAAAGGTCTGTCAATTCTTGGATCTGCTCAGGAGTGAATCCAGTCGTTCCCACAACAGGCGCAAAGCCATTCTCAATTGCAAAGCGAGTATTTTCGTAAGCGACCTTGGGCATGGTGAAATCTACCCAAACATCTGCCTCTAGACCCACAACATCTTCTTTGCGGTTAAAAACAGGGACTCCTGCAACCTCTGTCTCATCAGTAAATGGATCGATCAAGCCAGCTAATTCTAACTCAGGATCTTCAGAAACCATCTTATAGGCTGCTTGTCCCATTCTTCCCTTGAAACCTGCGATAATGACTTTAATGGACATAGAATTCTCCTTAAACGATAGGGATATACCCAACTGCTAAGCTATGGTCACCTAAGTGCGTCCCGATAACCCCTCCAAAAGTCGCAAAAGGAATGTCACCTTCCACTCCTTCTTCGATGAGTAGTTGGCGAAGTGCTTCTGCTTTTTCAGGGACATTGGCATGGATGACAAAGACTTGGTAATGACCATCTGCGATATCTGATACAACAATCTCTACCAAGCGTTTCATGGCTTTCTTTTCCGTCCGGACTTTCTCAAAGACCTCAATCACGCCTTCATCATTAAAATGAAGAATAGGCTTGATGCTCAAGAGGTTCCCAAGAATGGCAGCCCCATTTGACAGACGACCACCTTTAACCAAGTGGTTCAAATCATCCACCATGATATAGGCAGAGGTACCATCAATCTGGTGTTGGACATTGGCAACAATCTCATCGAAAGAACGACCTTCACCAGACCATTTCAAGCAGTCTTCTGCCATCATTCCTAGAGGAGCACTGGTAATTTTTGAATCCGGAAATTCGACGGTCAAGCCTTCAAATTCGTCCTTCAAATATTGGATATTTTGGTAGAAACCAGAAATACCAGATGACAAGAAAAGACCGATAGCATGCGTATAGCCCTTAGCTGTCAAACCAGATAAGACTTCTTCTAACTCTGCAACACTCGGCTGGCTAGTCTTTGGCAATTCCTTAGACGCAGCCATCTTTTGGTAGAACTCATCGTGTGTCAGGTTCTTCCCTTCAACATAAGACTCCCCATCGATATAGATCGGGATCTCTAAAATAAATAAGTCGTCGTGATGGAGTACGTCTTGAGTTAAATAGGCAGACGAATCCGTGATCACTGCTAATTTCATTGATTAAAACTCCAAATTAATACCCGGTAAATCGAGGGCAATTTCTGTGACTTCATAAGTCAAACGGTTGAGCATATTCAAGCAAGGGCGAGCCAATTCTTCCACTTCGTCTTTGCTGAATTCGCTTGGTTCATTGACATAACGGCCAAACAAGTGGTTGATTTGAGTGATGGTTCCGCTGATCACAAAACCGTCAAAAACGATCATGTAGCTCAAGATGACAATCAAAGAAGTCGTGTTTTGTTCTTGATCACGATTGATCAATTGAAAGTTTACATCTACTTTTGTTTCAGGGATGCCATTTTCTTTTTCCCACTCAAAATTACGAGCGTCATAGTGGTATTGGCTGACAAATTCTTTTTCACGTTGAATATCCATTTTTATTCTCCTAAAAATATGCGATAGGCTTATTATATCATAATTCAGCTCAAGATACCAACGCCGAATGAGGTGATTTTTTCACTTGTACAAGAAGAAAAGGCCGGGGAAGTTTGGCCTTTCTTTAGACAGAGGATAACGAATTTTGATCTACTAAAACATAGTTTTATTAAGTCGATTATCTTTTTGAGTATAGTAATGTTAATAAAATTTATATTTCGTTCTCGTTTCTTATTTTCTAAATTTTATTTTCTTCTAACTTTCTATAGAAAGTTTTATTCTCTTTAGAACGTAAGTCCAATACATCGTCAATGCGAGCATTATACAATTGACGATAGTTATCCAAATTATCTTCAATTTCAAAAATGTAAGATTGGATTTCGGAAGAATACTCCCCTCTACATGCATAGGAAACAGCCTCTATTATATTCTCTGTCTCTCTGTCAAACTTATGATAGTAGTAATCTAAATCAAACTCCAGACGCTCTAACTCACGTAGTTTATGCATGTGGTCGTCTTCTATTTTTTGTAGTTCTTTTTTATCCATTACTAACTTTCTCAACTTTCGTATTCAGGATTTAATAGGACTTTTTAAATCAGGCTTTTTCATTGTCTGAGTCAAATAGGTCTCTGTAGCTTCTGCTGCCTTCCCTTCAAATCCTCCCTTAATATTATTTACAAAAGTTTTAGACGTATACTCCTGCATCTCAGAAGCTGTGTCATCTAATTTCTTTGATAACTCTACTCCTTTAGCTATAATCAGTAGTGTCTTAACTGCTATAATAGCACGAATCGCCTGGCGTTCCTGTTCTTTCATCCTTTCTCTATATTCTCTTTCTAGACTTTCTTTTGTTAGCAAAGAATCATCCAGCATTAACATTCTTACTCCTCCATGTTTTTTTCACATCTGCTAATAAATTATTAAAATTCTCAGCTTGTTGTGTATCCACAACCTCAAATGTACCACTAGCTCTCACCAAAGTGGTACCCAATTGCTCAATTTGCGTTAGAAAAGCTCCAGCTGCTTTTTCCGTTTTATCCTCAATTCCTTCATCCCAAAAACGTGAGATATTGAAATCAGAGAGTAAAGCTGTGACTTCTGAGCTCGTTAAATAAGTGGCTAACCCTACCGCTTCCGAGTTTGTATTATTTAAAATGGTTTGAATTTCTTCTTTAGCATTTGAAAGGTAACTCTTAACATTCTCAACCTTATCTTCTGTCTCAAAAATAGCTAACTGTGAGGCTGTCTGAAGTAAACGAGCGCGAATCAAAATTCTTTCCTCACCTGTCAAATTGCCACTTCTCAGTTGTTCCTGATATCTAGGGATAGCTTCACGATCCCATTTAATTGACTCTACACGTGCTTCTCTAACGATTTCTCCATACTGCTTTTTAAAATTCTCATAGACTGAAATTCCAAGAGGGAGCCTGATGCTAATGTCACCTGTAACAATTGAACTGAAAATATTTAAAGCTACATTTCCTTTAATTCCCAACTTTTTTGCAGCATCTAATGATGATGCAATCAAACGAGCAAACTTTTCACCAGCCCTAAGCAACTCCGGATGAAAATCTTCTGAAGCTGTTAAGAAATTCCCTTTTCCATCCGGTTGATAAACACCAAAATCATGAGAACTTTCTGCATCAAAACTTTCAGTATAATAAAGGGGGACAATGATATTGACTTTGCCAACAGGCTTTTTAAGAGGCTCCTTCCCATCACCAGGTAATTTAGTAATAGTATGTTCTCGATTAAGCATACTTACCATATCAAAGGGATTGACATAGTATTCTACTTTATCACTGATTAATTTGATCTTTTCATCACTAAGGCCCATTTTCTTTAAACTCTTTGTCGTATCTGGACCATCAAGCAAAACTACTTTGCCAATTTTTTTCAACTCTTGATTACTTAGATCAGCTATACCTTGGACAGAGACCATAGTCCCAAGTGAGTGAGCGGCAAGATCCATTTGAGCATTCGGAGCTTTTTTGCTCATTTCAGCTATTTTTTCTTTCAATCCTTTTGTAGCCAACTTCGCTTGTGGTATATGACTATCATTAATCGCAAACTGAGCGTCGTTATCGACCCAGTCGTTCCAAGTAGACAATCTCATTCCATCGCTTCCCCGAATGGCCATATAGGTTTTCTTAGTATCTTTATCTAAGGTTGGAGTATCTGTTAAATAATAGGCATTAAACCCTGCTTTCTCATCAGTTAAAAGACCCTTTTGATACTGATTGATGGTATATGTTTCTTTATGATATCCACCATTAGGATTTGGGACCTGAAGATCCAACATCTCGTCTACAGTATGCAAACCAGGATCTGGTTGCAAATAGACTTTTCCACCATTAGGAAGATTTTTCCCTCCTAAAGTTGTTTCCAAGATTTTTGTATCAGGGTTGTAAAATGTAGTATCTTTGGAAAAGATAAATGGTAATGATTGACCCGAATCTAACAAAGTTTTATCTATTTCACGTTGAGAAATATATGGAAAATTAGACGGTCTACCTGTGTAAGCAGACTGAGCCAAATTAGCATAAAGGTTATCAAACGTCCTTAAATTACTATTCGTCAAAATATTCTCCTCCTACACGAAGCGGACCACCACTTCCTATTCCTTCAATAAAATCTTCTTCATTATTTTTTATATCTTTAATGTAAATCAAAACGCTCCAACTTGAATTTTTTATTTGATTAAAACCACCAAATACTCGGATTACGTCACCTCCCCCCTTCGGTGTACCATTTCCTATTTCTTCCCATTGAGTTTCATCCCAAGCAATCTGAACTGATTTAACTTTAGGATTTTGAGATTTTACAAAATCTTCGATTTCTTTTTCATGTTTCTTTAGATAAACCAATTGCTTATCTTTTCCGCTATATTGCTTGTTCTGTTGAGCACCATTTGAAAATATATGTTGTTTTTGAATAGACATAATTGTCCCTCCCACTAACACAGAAGTTATTGCCAAAAAAATGACGAGTTTCCTTTTTTTCATTATCTCGCCTCCTTTTTAAAGAAAAGTTATTGTAATTATATCGAAATCTATAGAGATAAGCAACTTCATCACTAGTTGGTGTTTTTGCGCAGTAAAAAAGGTTGGGCATTCCCAACCTTTTAATCATATTTAGTTTTTAGGTTTGCGAAGCAATCCGAACAAGATACCACTTACGACTGCACCGATCAATACGAACAAGATGTAAAGAAGTGGATTTGATGTAAGAGCGATAACGAAGATTCCTCCGTGAGGAGCCATGAGTTTCAAGCCTGCAAGACCAACAAGGGCACCTGTCAATGCTGAACCTGCGATGAAGCTTGGGATGGCACGAGCTGGGTCAGCTGCACCGAATGGAATGGCACCTTCTGTGATGAAGGAAAGACCCATAACGATGTTTATCAAACCTGAATCGCGTTCTTCTTGTGTGAATTTATCTTTAAACAATACAGTTGCTACGAATACTGCCAATGGAGGAACCATACCAGCTGCCATAACAGCTGCCATAACAATAGAACCACCTGAAGATACAGATTCAGCAAGTGTACCTGTAGCGAAGACATAAGCGGCTTTGTTAACTGGTCCACCCATATCGACAGCCATCATACCGCCGACGAGAAGTCCAAGAAGGACAGCTGAGCTACCTGACAAGCTTGAAAGGAAGTTGTTAAGACCAGTATTGATAGCAGCCATTGGAATATTGATGAGGAACATCAAGAATCCTGTCAAACCAACACCAAGTAATGGCAAGAGAAGGATAGAGCGGATACCATCGAGTGAACGTGGAAGACCTGCAAGGGCTTTGCGAAGTAAGAGAACAACTCCACCTGCAAGGAAACCACCTACCAAAGCTCCAAGGAAACCTGATGATACGGTTGCTGGTAATTCACCTTTAGCAGCACCGTAGGCGATATTTCCAAATGCTGACCCTGAGCTAGCAATAGATCCAGCGATAAACCCTGCTACAAAACCAGGTTTTTCAGCGATTGAGAATCCAATGTAACCTGCAAGTACAGGAAGCATGAAGCCAAAGGCTACTCCACCAATTGTTTTAAATTGTGCTGCTAATACATGATAAGAACCAAGACTAGACAATTGATCTTGAGGCACACCAAGAACTTGGTCGATCAAGAAGGCAAGGGCGATCAAGATACCACCACCGATAACGAATGGGAGCATTTGAGAAACCCCACTCATCAGGTGTTTGTAGAAAGCTCCACCCAAGCTCAATTTTTCTTGGCTAGCGCTAGCTTGTGCTGCATTTTCAGCGTGGAAGACATCTGCTTTTCCATCCAAGATGGTTTGGATCAATTCTTCTGTCTGACGGATACCGGCTGCGACTGGTTTAGAGATCAATTTTTTGCCATCGAAACGAGCGGTTTCAACTGCTTTATCAGCTGCAATGATGACCCCTTCAGCTTTTGCGATTTCTTCAGCTGTCAAGCGGTTACCGACACCAGATGCCCCGTTGGTTTCAACGCGGACTGTAACACCCATTTCTTCCCCTTTTTTGATGAGGGCTTCTTCTGCCATGTAAGTGTGGGCGATACCTGTTGTACATGCTGTAACGGCAACGATGAGAGGTTTGTCAGATGAAGCTGCTTCTTTGACCGCTTCTGCTTTTTTCGCTTCTTCAGCTGCAGCTTCTTGCTCTTCTGCATCAAAGGCTGCGATCACTTGATCAGGAGTGCTGGCTTGGCGAAGTTTGTCTGCAAAACCTGGTTTCATCAAGTACTTAGACAATTCAGCAAGGGCTGCCAAGTGAGTGTCGTTGGCTCCTTCTGGAGCTGCGATCATGAAGAACAAGTCTGTTGGTTGGCCATCAAGTGATGCATAGTCCACACCCTTGTTCGATTTTGCAAACAAAACTGTTGCTTCTTTGACTGCTTCGTTTTTGCTGTGGGGCATGGCAATTCCGTCACCCAAACCAGTTGAAGTTTGTGCTTCACGGTTCATGATTCCAGCCTTGAAAGTGTCAAAATCTGTCACCACACCATTGTCAACGAGCGATTGGACCATCTCATTGATCACGCCCTCTTTATCTGTTGCCTGAAGGTCAAACAACATCACGTTTTTATTTAAAACGTCTTGAATTTTCATAGTTTTTCTACCTCTACTTTTTCATAAGTTTCTTTAATATAGTCCGCTGTCGCCAAATCATCTGAGAAGGTGGTTGCTGTTCCACAAGCCACGCCCCATTTGAAGGCTTCGATGACGTCTCCCGTCGTTGCGAGCTTCCCAGTGAAGCCAGCAACCATGGAATCTCCAGCCCCGACAGAGTTCTTCACTTGACCCTTGATTGGTTTTGCGAAGTAAGTTCCGCTTGGACTGACGAGGAGAGCACCATCACCCGCCATGGAAATAATGACATTTTGTGCACCCTTGGCCAAGATTTCTTTAGCATAACGTTCAATTTCTGGCAATTCCGTCAAGGTAACGCCAAAGATATCTCCCAATTCATGGTTGTTTGGTTTGACCAATTGGGGATTGAACTCCAAGGAATCAATCAAGGTTTGTCCTTCAAAGTCACAAACCACTTGCGCACCTGTCGCACGTGTTGCTGCGATCAATTGTTTGTAAATGGCATTTCCAAGTGAAGATGGGGCAGATCCTGCAAAGACTACCACATCATCTGCTGTTAAGCTCGATAAGATGTTGAGCAATTCTTGCAACTGAGCTTCCGTTACTTCTGGACCATTCCCATTGATTTCTGTTTCCTCATCAGCCTTGATCTTGACATTGATCCGTGTATCTTGGTCCACTGTCACAAAGTTGGTGGAAATGTCTTCGCTGGTCAGTACGTCTTCAATGAAGCGTCCGGTGAAACCACCGATAAATCCAGTCGCTGTGTTCTCGATATCGAGACGCTTCAAAACACGACTGACATTGATCCCTTTACCACCGGCGAATTTATCTTCCGAAGCCATCCGATTGACCGCTCCGGTCTCTACATGATCGAGACGGACAATATAGTCAATTGCTGGATTCAGTGTAACTGTATAAATCAAACCTCTATAACCTCCGTTTTTTCTTTTAAAACCTTTAATCGTTGCGGTTCACTTTGATTGGTGATAATCATGGCTCGCTTAATAGGAGCCACTTTGACAAAGGATGTCACCCCAATTTTCGAATCATCCGCTAGGATGTAGGTTTTTTTCGCATTTTCGATAATCGCACGCTTGACAGATCCTTCTTCCAGGTCTGGAGTGCTGTAAAATTCATCATCGATTCCATTCATTCCAAGAAAGGCCTTGTCAAAATTCAACTGACCGATCTGATTGAGGGCGATCCCTCCGATACTAGCATCTGTAGAAGATTTTACCTTCCCACCGATGATGACCGTTGGAACATTTCGCTCGACCAACTTGGTCGCATGGTGAATCGAGTTGGTCACCACGGTTACTGTTGGATTGACAATTTCTTGTACTAAAAGTTCATTGGTCGTCCCGGCATCGATAAAGATCACATCATGATCTTTGATCAATTCCGCCGCTTTTACAGCGATCTTTGACTTAACTTGAATGTTTTTGATAGATTTTTCTTTATTGCTTTCTTCCTCTTGAAGAAAATGCAGGCTTTCCGCACCGCCGTGAACCCGGCGAAGTTTACTTTCAGCTTCTAATTCATCCAAGTCACGTCTAACCGTTGATTCAGACGTCCCTAGCTCTTGTACAAGGGTTTCTAAGGAAACAAATTTTTCCTTCAGTACCTTCTCGAGGATGAATTGTTTTCGTTCAGACTTAAGCATTTCTCCTCCTTTTGCAATCGATTACAAGGACTATTATACTCCATCTCCAAAAAATGTCAACACTTTTTATCAATTTCTATCATTTTCTTTCAAAAATTCTAAACGTGTACAAAAAAAGAGCAGGAAAGAACTCATTTTGTTAAAAGAGTTCTTTTCCCACCCTCATCTATCTTCTTTGAAGATTTTAAGCAATAAAGTGTCTAAGCATCTATTCTATCTTCGGTATGTCTTAATCATTTTTTGAAGATTGTTTCTTTTTCTTGAAACCAAACAATCCAGCAAGTAACCCAACGGCAACACCTGTTGTTGCTACTGCATATTTGGAGGAATCAGATCCAGCCACAGCTTGGCTGTTTTCTTTTTTAGGTTTAATCTCTTCTACTTTGGCTTCTTGTTTTGGAGCTGGAGTAGCTGTTGGTGCTTGCACTTGTGGACTATTGGTAGTTGTTGGAAGAACCGTTGGTCTATCCGAGAAAGTTGTTGGATTGCTTGAGCGGATATCCATTGGCATATCTGCTGCTTCTAAAATAGCTGGATCCATTCGTGACGCTAGATCTTCATATTGGGAATTCAACAGTTCCACGACACTTTGATAAGATTGCAGGATTGTGAATTCTGCTTCCAATTTTTCTTTTTTATTCTCTAAATTAGCCACAGCAGCTGATAAAACAGATTGGGCTTTGACCAATAATTCTGGAGCATTTTTAAAGTCAGAAAGACGTTTTTCAGCAGCAACCAGGCGCTCTTGCGCCGCCTTCAAGCCCTCATGCGCTTCTTGAACGACTTGGGCTTTTTCTGCTTCTTCAGCTTTTAAAAGATCTAATTTCTCACGCGCAGCCGCTAACAAATCCTTCGCTTTTTGAAGGGCTGCTTCTTTTGGCTGGATAGCTGCTTCAATCCGACCTCGAGATACATCAAGAGTCGCCTTCGCCTTTTCAACCGCATGGTCCTTGCTAACAAGAAGAATTTTGTAATTTTGGATGGTCTTTTGGACATTGGCCATCTCTACTGCCACATTTGAATTAGCATGGCGGGCATCTTCTAACTTGCCTTGCAGGATAATGATTTGAGACTCTTGATTGGCCTTGTCTAACTTGAGATTAGCGACTTCATCAGATTTTGCTTTCACATCTGATCTTGTCGTCGTTGCGCCAGCTCCCTGACGCAATTGGTAAGCGAGTGCACTGGTTGACACTGCTGAATGGACCGGACTATGTAAGAAAGCTGCTTCTGACATAGCATTGCTTGGGTCATAAGCGACTGATAAAGCTGTCGCTTTGTTGTCTACCATTTGGAGGTAGTGACCAACCTTCGCAAAGGCCTCAGCCCCAATTTTCATATAAATGTCATTGGCATCGATTTGTGTTTCGTCTGTTGGTAGACCATATTGAGCCGCTACTTCCTGATAAGCCGCTTTTTCATTGTACCAAAAGTCAACCGCACCAGCAGGTGAGAAGCCATAAGCGATGTTCTCGTTTGGCAAATACTTAAACATATGCCAGTTGGCTTTTTTGAAGTATTCCAACTGTACTTGACTGGCTGGAAGGGAATAGGGATCCAGTTCCAATTCAGGCAAGCCGGCATTGCGACGATAGCTATTGATGGCATCGGCAATTTCAAGAGCTCGAAGGTTGGCTTGCAAGGAGCCAGACTCTCCAACTGTCAAGCCATCTTCTTCCCGACCACGTTTGTAGAGGGCTAAAGCGCTCGCTGCAGCTTCATTGCCATTGTCTGCTAAGTGTTGCAAATAACCTTCATAATTCGCTTGACTCAACTGAACTGGGCTATTGGCCGCTGCTTGTTCTAAGGCTGCCAATTCTGCTTCCTTGGTAGCGATGACCGCTTTCAAATCTGTCAGACGCGTTTGAGCCAGTTGAATATCGTTCTCAATTTGAGCCACTGTATCTGAACCGGTTTGCTGACTTGTTTGCAAGGTTGCAAGGTAATTCTGAGATTCTCGAATACTTTGCTCGACTTGACTTTGCTCCAACAAAGCCTGGTTGAGCACATTCTCATCATTTGAAATCGGTGCTTTGGCTTGGTTCAATTCATTTTGTGCTACATCGACCAAAGATTCCTGAGCAGTAACCTGATTTTCCTGTTGACGAACAGCTTCTACAACTTGATCATGGGCAGCTTCTGCTTCTCGAACCTTATTTTCTTCGATAGTCACATAAGCTTGAGCCACCTTGACGTCATTTTCTGCATTCTGAACCTGGGCATCCGAAGTTGTTGCGATGAGGTTTTCCGCATCCGTCACTTCTGCTTTCTTTTCTTCCAGCTCTTGCCCAGCCGCCTTGACTTCTGTTTGAGCATCGATCACTTTTTGCTCTTGGTAGTGGACATCTTTCACCACTTGGCCTTTTTGAGCTGTAATTTGCTTCAACTCATCAACCGTAATTGGTTTTTCGACTACTTCCGTGCTGTTGGTTTCTGCATTTTCATTTTGCTTCACCTCTTCGGCACTAGCCTTGTGATTAAACATACCAGATAGGACCGTTGTTGCAGCAATCCCAGTCGTGAAAACCGATTTTCCTAATTTCTTTCCCATTAAACTCACCCCCAAAACTTAATCATTTTCTTGAAGTTTCTCTACCCCTTAGCATACCATATTTTGTTACCAATAACTAGTAGGTTTAAAAAGTTTTTTTCATAAATTTTTGAGGCAAAAGAAAAACAGCTGACGCTGTTAGTCTTCTTGTTTAATTTGTTCCAACATCTTCTCTTCTTCCACTGTCAACTCATAGTTTTCTAACAAGTCTGGGCGACGTTCTAAGGTCTTTTTCAAACTCTGATAGAGGCGCCACTGACGAATATTTTCATGGTGACCACTCATGAGAACATCGGGAACTGTCATTCCTCTGTATTCATAAGGCCGTGTGTATTGAGGGTATTCTAGTAGACCAGAGGAGAAACTGTCATCCTGGTGACTGGACTCTTTTCCAATCACTTCTGGAATCAAGCGGACCGTCGCATCAATCATAGTCATGGCGGCTAGCTCGCCACCCGTCAGGACATAATCTCCAAGAGAAATCTCATCTGTCACCAAGGTCTTGATCCGCTCGTCGTAGCCCTCATAGTGACCACAGATAAAAATCAATTCTTCTTCCTGAGCCAACTCTTCTGCGTAAGATTGGTCAAAGGTCCGACCGGCAGGATCCAGCAAGATCACGCGCGGATTCTTTTTCTCAATGGCATCAAAGGCATCGAAAATCGGCTGAGCTCGCAAGAGCATGCCTTGCCCGCCCCCATAGGGTTCATCATCCACATGGCGCGCCTTTTCCGCATTTTCACGGAAATTATGGTAGGTGATCTCGAGAAGTCCCTTTTCACGCGCCTTTCCGACAATGGAATGCTCCAAAGGCGAAAACATTTCTGGAAAGAGGGTTAAAATATCAATCTTCATCGTCTAACCCTTCTAAGATGTCTACATCCACACGGTTTCCTGGGATATCGATATTGAGCACCACTGGTGGGATATAAGGCAAGAGAAGGTCTCGTTTTCCTTTGCGTTTCACGACCCAGACATCATTGGCACCTGGTTGCAGGATTTCCTTGATCTGGCCGATTAGCTGGTCATTTTCGTAAACATCAAGGCCGATGATCTCATGGTAATAAAACTCGCCCTCCTCCAAATCCGTCAAGTCTTCTTCCGCAACCTTGAGGCTAAAGCCCTTGAATTTCTCAATGGCATTGATATGGTACATATCCTTAAACTTGATGATGTCGAAGTTCTTGTGCTTGCGGTGACTGGCAATGGTCACCGTCTGGACAAAACGATCCTTCTCATCAAAAAGAGCCAACTCAGCTCCTTTTTTAAAACGTTCTTCCGCAAAGTCTGTCACAGACAAGACCCGCATTTCTCCTTGTAAGCCTTGGGTATTGACAATTTTCCCAACATTAAAGTAATTCATGATTTCTCCAGTGTAGTTTATTCACTCTATTTTATCACGTTCAAGAGATTTTCTCAAATGGACTTATCTGCTAGAAACTGCTCCAAATCCCGCTCGTGCTGGTATTTTACGGCTGCTGTTTTATCTTTTTCAAAGATAGTTTTAGTAAGGTCGATTTCATTAATGGCCGCGATAGCGACCGTGTAGTGAATGATATCAGCTAGTTCTTTAGCCAATTCCTCATTTGAATCTTGGACACCCGCTTTCCGTCCAGAACGTCCATTTAACACCTCGGCTACTTCGCCAACCTCTTCAACCAGCTTGATAAACAAACCTTCTTCCGTCCGGGTATTCTGGTAATGTTCTTGTAAATAGGCTTGTAACTGCCGAATAGTCACTTCTTTCATTCTTTCTCCTTGCAACAAAAAACGGGACCAAGTCCCGCCTTTTTATTTTTCGTCAATAACGATTCTTACTTTTTTATCTTCAGTTGGGACAGA
>ERZ1036435.274-NODE-274-length-32763-cov-21.748502_pt1 | contig 32763 bp, 24 predicted proteins | sample MGYA00514223_ERZ1036435 | MGnify/ENA primary metagenome ERZ1036435 (study PRJEB33795, sample SAMN09464927) | human gut metagenome | host: Homo sapiens | place: USA: Stanford, California | collected 2016-08 | study: EMG produced TPA metagenomics assembly of the... | reverse complement strand
GTTGTGGTCTTGGTCCATTTGGATTTTGACCTTGATTTGGATTTACACCTTGATTCGGTTGACCTTGGTGAATTGGTTGTTGTGGTCTTGGTCCATTTGGATTTACACCTTGATTTTGTTGTCCTTGGTGAGTTGGTTGTTGTGGTCTTGGTCCATTTGGATTTACGCCTTGGTTTTGTTGTCCTTGGTGAGTTGGTTGTTGTGGTCTTGGTCCATTTGGATTTTGACCTTGATTTGGATTTACACCTTGATTTTGTTGTCCTTGGAAATTCGGATTAATTGGATTTCCATATTGATCAAATTGAGGATATCCTTGATTTTGATTATTATAACTTTGGTATCCATTATTTCCTTGGAAATTTGGATTTTGTTGGTTTTGATATCCATTATAACCTTGTTGGTTTTGGTTAAACTGTTGTTGTCCATTTTGGTAATTTTGTTGACCATATTGATTAAATTGACCACCATTTTGACCTTGATAGAACGTTTGTCCATTATTATTAAATTGACCATAGTATTGTTGAGCTCTTCTCGTTTGTCTAAATAAAAATTTAGAAAAATCATCATTTTTATCTGTTTCTAGACAATTTGATGGTAATGACATTAAAACAAAAATAAAACAAATATCATATAATGGTGTTACAATATAAATCGAAAAGATATTTAATAAATAGAATATAACTACCGCTAATACTATTCCCCATGCAGCAAACCCTACATCACGTAATCTTCTAGCAAAGCTTGCTGTTGTAGGAATTGCCAAAATGAATAAAATAATGTAGAAAATAACTAGGAAAATAAGTGCATTTGATGCTGTACTCAATAAATCATATCCCGCTGATCTAGTTGTATAATAATAACTGCTAGATGCTCTATTTCCTATTCCTATTATCGAACTAATTACACTACCAAAAAAGATAATAAATATTAATATTACTGCTCCATAAATAGTTCCAAATGGAAACCAGTGACCCGCTCTTGTTGAGTATCCTGTAAAATCTACAAAACCTCTAAAATAATCACTAAAAGCAGAACCATAAGTAACTTGCTTTTCTCTTTGATTAATCATAAAAACCTCCTTTTAATTGTAAAAAAAATACATAAATTTATAATATATTATTCTGGACTTTTAGTCAACTTAATTTATAAACTTTGTTACATTTTTTTAGTATATATACTATTTCTCAATTTCCTTATTATTAAGCATACTTTTTTATGTCCAAATCCTAATTTTCATTTATTCACCTTTACTAATAATTAAAAAATTATTCTGTTTTTAAAATATTTGATAAACTATTAAAAATAGAGACTTTGATATTCTATAATTTTATCTTTTTAAAATTTTTTAAAAAAATCTGAAGCATTAAATTATCAGCTTCAGATTTACTCTTTTTTATTTGATATTTTAAATCTTTATATAATTAAAATGGAAATGCATTATTTAAATACCATCTACCATCAATTTTTTTCACAGTTACACTTACTGTACTGCTATCATCTATTGATACTCTTACTCTCGCTTCCGTATCACTTTTTTCTTTCACTTCAACAATTTTAGTATTTTTTACTCTATCAACAACAGATAACTTCAATATATTAGTTTTATCTTCTTTTAATAATTTTTCTATTTTCTCATCTTTTTCTTTTCTCTCTTCTTTACTTGAATAATAAATATAATTATTTGCTTTTACATAATCATCTTTTTTAAATGCATCTATAAATCCTTGAACCGCCCCTTCTGGACTACTTGCTCCTTCTTGATTATTAAAAAACATAAATATTGCTGCGACTACTATTAATAATACCGCTGCAATAGAACTTATTATTATAAGTTTTTTATTGTTTTTATTTGATGAGATATTATTTGTTGTAGTATTATATGGAACATTATTTTGATTTTGTTGATTGCCAAATTGTACATCTTGTTGATTATAATTTCCGTATTGTTGGTTATTGTATTGACCGTTCGGTTGATTGTAATTTCCATATTGTTGGTTGTTGTATTGTCCATTTGGTTGATTATAATTCCCATATTGTTGGTTATTATATTGGCCATTTGGTTGATTATAATTCCCATATTGTTGGTTATTATATTGTCCATTTGGTTGGTTATAGTTACCGTATTGTTGGTTATTGTATTGACCGTTTGGTTGATCATAGTTACCGTATTGTTGGTTATTGTATTGACCATTTGGTTGATTATAACTTCCATATTGTTGGTTATTATATTGACCATTTGGTTGATTATAATTACCGTATTGTTGGTTATTATCCTGGTTATCTGTTTCTAAATGTATATCTTTAGAATTATTATTTTTCTCCATGCAACTGATTTCTCCTTATAATTACTCTATACTTAAAATATAGTTAAAACTTATCTTAAATATTATACTTAAATTTGAATAACTTGTCAAAATTTCTTATATTATTTTTATAGTTTTTATAAAAAAGAGAGTTTTTATAACCCTCTTTTTAAACGTCCCTATTATTCTATATTTACATTAAAGTTTTGCACTTTCCATATCTTCATCAGTTATTGTAGTTATATCTGCATTTATATCATCCAATAAACGTAATGCTAGTTTTTTTCTTAACTTTTCATTTTGATTTCTTATCCATCTACCATTACTATTATCATTACTTATATTATAGTTATGCTTTACAAACTCTGCATATTTTTCATGGTTAAGTTTATAACCTTGGTTTTGCAATTCTAATAAACCAATTTTGTATAATTGATCTACTGTATAATCTTCAAAATTAAAATGATTTGGTATTCTACTTCTTAAACCTTCGTTCGTTTCTAAGAAGTCCATCATACTTTTCGTATAACCTGCGAAGATGATTACTATATCTTCACGATTATCTTCCATAAATTTCAATATTTCATTAATTGCTTCTCTACCGAAGTCATTTTCGCCACCTGTCGCAAGTGTATAAGCCTCATCTATAAATAACACTCCACCTAACGCTGATTCTAGTACCTCTCTAGTTTGTTTAGCTGTATGCCCTATGTATTTTCCAACAAGATCTGAACGTGAAGTCTCAACAAAATTATCAGATTTAATAAGACCTTTTTGATATAATATTTTTCCTATTAATCTTGCAACGGTTGTTTTCCCTGTTCCAGGATTTCCTAAAAATAGTGAATGAAGTGTTAAAGGCGCATCCTCTAATCCTTTTTCTCTTCTAAGTTTATTCATCTGAGCTAATGCAATAAACTCTCGAACTTCAGATTTTACCTTAGTTAAACCAATCATCTCATCTAATTTTTCAAAAGCAGTTTTTTCTCCAAAATATTCTATTTCTAATGATTCAGCAACAACTACAGGTTGTTTTCTTTCATCAATTTCGAAACTTCCTGATTCTTCTTTATATTGTATTTGTCTTATCTTGGCTACATCAAATGATGAATCCCTCTCTACCTTTATAGGAGGTACTGATAATCTTCCCATATTTATAAGATTAAACTTAACTTCGCTGTTTTGAGCAATATATAAATTTATCTTTCCATTCATTCGACCGAAAATCGATATTACATCCCCGGTAAATCTTGAATTCTCTTCAACAAAGATACTTTCTTCAAAAATAGAGTGTTCATCAACCTTCACTACTGCTCTATCATAAATTTTAGCTGAACTAGTTGCTATATTTGTAAGATTTACTGTTGAATTAATTACACATAGCGCACTACTGTAGTTTGGTTGGAAAATCGTCGATGAGTTTATTGATACTTCCGACTCTTTAACAAATACGCACGGGATATTATCTTTTACATCCCCACCTTTTATAAGGTTATTGTACATACTACCTTTTGATTTTTCTTTTATAGATAAAGTATTAGAAGCATTATAATCTACTGTAGTATTATCTATTTTAAATTTTGTATTGTACATAGTTATACTTGCATAAATTACTGAAGCATTTATTTCTAACTTTGCATCTTTTGCATAAACTTTATGTACTTCTAGAGAAGAGGGGCGCACTACTGATTTAGATAGTTTTATACTTGCATTATCATCTGCATATATGATTGGATAATTTTCACCCGTTTTAACAGCGTTCTCTATTATTAAACCTTCTCCAACAATAGCCGCCAAATCTTTTACGTTAAGTGCGTTACTTTTTTCTCTATTTAGCCTAATAGCCACATTTTTTAAAGTAACTTCCGCTCCTTTCCTCACAAATACCCCTGTTCTTATTTCTGGTATAAATTTCGACTTATCTTTTGATTCAAAATCAAAATCCCCTACAATTTTAATATTTTTTGTAATTACTATATTTTTGTCACTTTCATAACAATATCCACTTGATATCATTATGGTATCCCCATCTTTAGCCTCTTCTATCGCTTCTAATAAGGTCCAGTGTTTTCTCTTTTTAAAAAAAGATGAATTATTTGGTCCAACTATAAATTCCGCCATATATTCACAATCCTCTACTTTTTATTTATTACAGTCATTAAATATTATAATATTGTTATTATAGACTTGTCAATCTTTGTTATAAACTATAAAAACACATATTACCGTTAAATAAAAACAGCAACAGTTACTAATTTTTTTTATCATTAGTAACTATTGCTTATTTTTACTTTTTTATTTATACATTATTAGGTATATTATTAACCTTCTATGCCTATTCAAGGTTAACATACCATCTATTTTTTACTTTTTTCAATAATAACCAGTTTCCTGATCTATTCCTATTAGAATCTGGTTTCTCTTTCAACAAAGCATAAGGTTCTTTCCCATTTTCTTCTACTATTTTTTCTACCATTAAACCTTTAGAAAAAACATACACACCTCTATATACGGCCTTGTTTACGTACCTTTTTCTTTTATCATCTTTGTTTATTTCTTCTTGCAATTCTTTTCTGACTTCTTCCCTCCTTTCACTACAAGCATAGTAAACATAATCACTAGCTTTTAAATAATCTTCTTTTTCTATCGCCTCTAAAAATTTTTGAGATACTTCTTCAGGTGTTTTTGCCCCATAAGCATTAGATGAACGAATAAATAAAAATATTCCCGCTATTATAACAACAAACAATGTTAAAATGATTGTTATATTTTTTTTATTTACCCATTTATACTTTTTATTCTGTTGTTTATTATTCTCTTCACTTAACTGTGAGTCATTATTTATCTTATTGTCATTTTTAATATTATTATCTTGATTTTCCATGTATACTTATCTCCTTTAGTATCCTCACATAAAATTACATTATGTCGCAATACCACCTATCGTCTACCTTTTTCATCTTAAAATCACTATAGACTATTTTTCCAGGTTCGCTCTCTCGTTTTAACGTTACCCTTGCTTCATCACCTGATTCATCTACACTGACTATCTTATAGTCTTTATATGTCTTATACATATGTCTATGTAAACTAGTTTGTATTTTATCTTTATCTTTTAATTCCTTTTTTACATCTTTTCTTATATCATCATTTTCATAATAAACATAATTACTAGCTTTTTCATAGTCATCTGAATTTACCGCTTCTACAAATCCTTGAGCCGCTTCCTGAGATGTTTTTGCCCCTACAGTATTATTCGAACGTATAAAGAGAAATACTACCGCTATCAAAGCAACCGCTAAAGTTAGCACAATAGTTACTGTCTTCTCATTTAAATATTTTGATTTTATTTTTTTATTAGACTGTCCATCGTTGCTTTCTTTTTCGAACTGAGAAGCATTTTCTATCTGGTTCTCAAGTTCATTGCTTTTATTTTCATTATTCTGCACAATACTATTCTCCTTTATTTATTTTCGTAAAAATACCTTAAAATAATTATAGAGTGATTTATACAAATCACTCTATATTCCATTTTTAATACATTTAACTAAAATTCTATTTTTGTTTCTTCTAGAACTTTTTGAGCTTCTTCAAATATACCTTCTATTACATCTTTAACTGGTCTTATTTCATTTACTAAACCAGCGATTTGCCCTGACATTATAGATCCATTTTCCACATCACCTTCATAGGCTGCTTTTCTTAATGAACCTAATGTTAATTCTTCTAATTCCATTAGAGTTGATGATTTTTCCTCTAATTCATGATATCTCTTAGTTAATTCGTTTTTAATTCCTCTTACTGGCGCTCCAAATTTTGTACCAGTTAACGTTGTTGAAGTATCTACCGCTTCTATAATAGCATTTTTATAATTTTCTGAGACTGGACATTCTTCAGTAGCTAAGAATACTGTTCCCATTTGAACTCCACTTGCACCTAAGCAATATGCAGCAGCTACTCCTCTTCCATCCGCAATACCACCAGCAGCAATAACAGGAATATTTACAGCACTTGTTACTTGTGGTAAAAGAGCCATAGTAGTACTTTCTCCCACATGTCCTCCTGCTTCCATACCTTCTACAACAACAGCATCACAGCCAAGCTCTTCCATTTTTTTAGCTGCTTTTACAGATGGGATAACCGGAATAACTTTTATTCCTGCTTCTTTTAGTTTTGGCATGTATTTTCTTGGAGTCCCTGCTCCTGTTGTTACGATTCCTACACCTTCTTCAATAACTACATCGATAATCTCATCTATATTATGCATCATTAACATTAAATTAACCGCAAAAGGTTTATCAGTATGTTTTTTACAATTAACAATTTCTTCCCTAATTTGCTCTATACTCATACCTCCAGACGCGATTATTCCTAAACCACCGGCATTTGATACAGCTGACGCTAGTTCATGTCTTGCAATTTGTGCCATACCACCTTGAAATACTGGATATTTTATCCCTAATAATTTTGTTATTGCCATAATTATTCTCCTTTGTACTTTTTAATTTTTAGTGCTATTTTTCTATGTCTTTATATTATATCAAGTTTTACTTGTTTTTAAAAATAGTAACCTAAAATATTGAGTAATTTGTATAATAAAAGAGAGTAATTCTTAATTAATATGAATTACTCTCCCAGAGTGTATTAAAATACAAATTTAGCAATTAAATAACATACTATCATTAAGATAGTTGATGATAAAAAACAAGCTGCAAAAACTCGCATACCTCGTTCTTTTATAACTTTAAAATTAACACTCATTCCTAATGCTGTCATAGCCATACCTAAAAAGATATAGGCTGCATCAACAAAATATGGTGCTAACGGTTTTAAAAAGCTAACGTAACTACCTAAAATACTCATAAAGACAAAACCAATAATAAAGTATGGCATTGGCATCTTACCTTGAGCTTCATCATTACTACGGCGGTTAATCACAAATAAAACTATTGCAACTACAATAAGCATAAGTACACGAGATAATTTAGTAAGTATCGCAGTATCAAGAGCTACTTGACCTCCTGCGCCACCTGCAGCAACAGCATGAGCTATTTCATGCAAACTACTTCCTGTAAAGATACCATAGTTATAGGCTTCTAATCCTAAATATGGTTTTAATGTCACTTCTATTAATGTAAACACCGTTCCCAATATAGCTACTACCGCAACAGCTAGGACACTATTATCTGCTTTAGCTCTTAGTTGTCCACTTACACCCATTACCGCAGCAGCTCCGCAAATACCACAACCACATGATGATAATAAAGCAAGTTCATGATCAACTTTGAAAATTCGACACATTGTATAAGTAAGTACTATCATAAATAAAACTACAAAAAAGGCTAAAAGTAATGTTTTCTTACCTTCTGTAAGTAATTTATCTAATGCTAATTTAAAACCTAATAAAATAATTCCAAGACGTAAAAATTTATTACTTATAAAAGGTATGTCTCCTTTAGTTTGAGCTTTTAATGATTTTGATAACTGCAACACCATACCTATTACTAAGGCTATAACTAAGTGCCCAAATAATTTTAAAGCAGGTAATGTAGCTAAATATTTAGCGACGACTGACACTACTGCAGTTATCAGCAATGTATAATAAAAATTAAAACTCTTAAATCTATCCACTTATTTTCCCCTTTATTTTATTCTAAAAAGCTTATTAAGCCATTTCTGTTTTTATTATACTACTTACATTATTTTGATTCAAGGTACTGAAAAAATAATATTCTTTTAATTTTTATAGTTAATTAAAAACACTCTAACTATTTAATTATATCATATTATTAATATATTTTTTAGAAAATATATTATCATTAATTTCATATTGTTTTCAATTGTTTTTTATGATATCTTATAAATGAATAGGTGAATAAAAATATATACTTAATAAGTCAATATGTAGTTGCAAATACAAATTAAAATTTATTTTATATACTTTATATTGGGAGGAAACCATTATGAAAACAAAAAAAATAAACTAACTTATTCAAGTTTATCATTAGGGTTAAATAATATAGTTAATTTTATTTTAGGTAGATTTGTTGGAGAATGCTATGGTTGGGGATTAGGCGCTTTAGGATTAATTCAATCTTACGGTAAGCCAAGTTCATTTAACCGAGCTATAGACCAAGCATATTGGCAAGGTAAGGGTATTGACGTATATTATCATATAAGTAGAAGTATAATGAGCTTAAACTATGTATCTTATGTGGTGATTTAATCATGAATAATAAATATTATGATATTATATTTTTAACAATTTTTCCTATTCTATACTTTTCTTATATAAAAAACACATTAAAGATAAACATAGAGCAAGAACATATAAAAACCTTTGCTATACTAAACTTAATGATATTCCTAACTATAATTATTCAAGATTCATATATGAAAATAAAAAAAATAAAAAAAATAAAAAATAAATTAATTAAAAAAGGACGACTAATGAATCGACCCCAAAAAGTTAGACCAAAAAACTAACTTTTTGGGGCTAAAGCATACTACGACCTTTTAGCATTCACTATTGCATTTTTTCTCCCGCCTTATAAACATCATCCAATAGCTTATTTATTTCTTGTTTTATCTCTTTTTCATACTTGCTCTTTTCTTCTTCTGTTAGCTTTCTACTGGGTTTATCTTCGCCTTGGCTTATTACACTTCCCGTAATAGTCATGTCCTTACTAAAGATTATTAAATTGTAATCTTCTTCAGTAAATATATGTATAGTTTTATCCATAGGAGATTCAATACTTAGTTTATTTTTCCCTAACGTTTTTAACACTGGTATTCTATCCATCATTTCTAAATCATAATCATCTACTTCGTATCCTGCTTTTCTCACCTGTTCTGCATATCTTGTTGTATTCATTAGTCTGTCAAGTTGTTCATACTCATTACCTTTGTTATTTTCTCTAGTTAAGACTTTAGGGGCTGCTAATGTATCATATAAGATTACAATTACTGGTGCTATAAAAAACAGCAATAATATTACTTTAAAAATTCTACTCAATACGACTTCCTCTTATTTCTTTATTCTTTCTATACATCTCTTAAATATCTTTTTCTAACACCAATATACATTTCGTATTAAAAGGTACTTCATCTAATATAAAATATTTTTGTAAATACTGTAAATAACTCTCATCTTTTTCTTCTATTATGCTAGATACTTTGAAGTTTAATGGTTTAAGTAACCACTTTTCTAAATAATCTTGAATATTGTATTCTTCTTTACTTTCTCTTTCAAGTGACTGTAAGCCCCAAACTACATGAAACATAACTTCATAAGCTTCTTTTTCTGTAGTTTTGTATTCTTTATTATTAATCTTTTCAATATTTTGTATAATTGAATTTTCTTTAAGTTTTTTAACCCATCTATCGACCTCTTTACTAGCTTTTTCACTTTTCGTATTTATTTTATATAGTTTATCAGAATTGTTATTGGCCCAATCTCTTATAATAAGTTTCCCATCTTTTTTTAAGTTTCTATATATTTGTTTCAATACTTTAGTTCTCTCAGGATGAGACATATAACTTATTATTTCATGGAAGACACTCGACATAAAAATAATGTCATATTTTTCTTTACTTTTCGCTAAATTTTCATCTGTAATAACATCGATATTTAAATTAGCTAATTCATTTTGTACTGTTGGAGAAATATCATAAGCATAGTATTTTGCACCTGTTTGTTGAACACTTTTAATAAACTCAGGGGAAATTCCTGAACCATAATCAAGTACCTTAGTTTTTTTCTTTAAATAAGGTTTTAGTACATCAAATTTAGATAAGGCTGTTTTGTTCATACGTGTGATATATGTATTTTTATCATTATTATAATTTTCCATTTTCTTACCTCTTATTTTTCTCATAAATTATATTTAACTAACTTACTTCCCTTTTTTTCTATAAACTCTTACTCTACAATAAAATTAATTAGTTACTTTTCTTTATTGCTTTTCGTTAATTATACTATACCTTATACTATTTATCAAAATTTGGCTTCTTAATTTATAGTCTACATAGACTATGAACGCAAAAAAATACCAAGCACATTATGTACTCAGCATTTTTTTAAATCTATTTTATCTATCCTAATAATAAGAATAAGTAGTGGGCTATTATACCAGCTACTATACCACCGATTGTATGTGAAATTATAGCTTTTGAAGATAATTTTCTTACTCCTAAAGCATCCATCATACCGATATGTGTACTTAAGTATCCACTCCAACACATACCCATAGCTGTAAATACTGCAATATCATTAGCTCCTATAAGTCCACTTTTCAGGAACTCTGGTACTAGTGAAATAGCTCCACCAACCGCTCCTAATGCAGTTATTGGGAAGGCTATTGCTTCTGCTGATTTGAATCCAAATAATGGTTCAAGAATAAATGTTAATTTTTCTCCTAGCCATGGTAAGAATCCTACACCTTCATAAGCTGCACCAGTATAACCATCTGCTGGCATCTTGAATGTTAACATCATTACAAATGTACAAACTATAAGTACCCCTGGTATAATTGCTAATCCCATTTCAACCCCTGTTTTACCACCTTCTAATAAAGTATCTAAAACACGTTGGAATGTATTTCCATCTCTTATTATTCTTACTTTTTCTGGTGAATCATCATCATTTGTTATTTCAACAACTGGATCATTTGCTTCATCACCGTAATATTTTTTAGTTTCTCTAAGCATTAAGCGTACACTGACAATACTACCAATAATTGCCCCTATATTACCTATAATAGCTGCTTTAATATATCCATCACCTTGCCCCATCATAAACATTGTTACGATAAGCCCCATACCGAAAGCTGTACCTAAGTTACATAACGCTGGTACTTGGTATTTTTTGAAAAACGAAACAAATCGTTTATCTTTCGCAAATGGAATAATCGCAGGGTTGTCTGATAAATATGTTGCAATCGCCCCTGTAACACTTGCCCCTGGCATTCCCCAAAGCGGTTTCATTAGAGGTGCGAAAATTTTATTAATTAAAGCTATTGCTCCAAATTCCGATAAAAGTGCACTTATTGCACCCGCTATAACAGCCATCGCCATAATAAAGAACACTGTATTTAGTAATAAATCATGGGCTGTCGCCATCATGGTTTTAAACATTAATGGTGTTCCCATTTTATGAGCCATTAATCCGAATATTAAAAAGAAAATCCCTAAGAAAACAAAAGTTTCCATACTAATCGCCTTTTTAACTATTTTCTTATCTTTCCGCCTATCATTGTTGTCCCTAGACATAAAAATCATCCTTCCTTGATTCATATAAATATGAATTTTTTTAATTTTTATAACTCTCTGTTCTATTACAACCCTTTTATATATTATACCATTTTTCATATTATGCTGGCAACTATTTTAATATTATGTCAGATTAACTGACATAACTATAATTATATTTTTTTTACATACTGAAAACTACACTTGCTTTTACTTTAATGTTTCAGAAGTATATATATTATTAAACCACTTTATTTTTTATTCATTCCGTAACCTTTGGCTACTTCAAGATTATTGTTTTCCATAATTTTTAAATTATATTACAGTAACCTTGTTTGTTTTATAATTTTTTCTATATAATTTACAGGCTAATTCTCACTTCTTTTATTTTAATGTTTTATCCTAAAATTTATGTTACTTTCTTTGCATTAAAGCGCTCTTTTTGATAGAATATAATGGCAATGAAAGACAAACTAGGAGAAAAGGTATTTATATGAAGAATAATAAAAATAACAATAAAGTTTTAAAGTTTTCTATTAGAAAGCTTTCTTTTGGTGCGGCGCCTGTTATTATTGGTGCCTTAATTTTTGGTAGTTTTGTACCAACTGATGTTCATGCTGCTGAAACAAAAAACACTAATGTTAAGTTCACTTACTTAGCAGAAAATGAATTAACAGAGGCAGAAAAAACCTTAATTAAGAAAAGCGTCCCTAACGACATAAATGAGGGCGAAACTTATTATATGGTTTATAAAAAAGAAGCTAACTGCACGCACAAAGAAGATAAAAATTCAACAGAGGTAAAAACATTACCTAACACAGGTCAAAGCTCACTTCCTCTAGCTGGATTAGGTCTTGGCTCTGCTGTTCTTGTAGTTCTTTTACTTTCTAAAAAACATAGAAATAAAGTGCTAAGCGTTGTATTAATTGGGGCAATGGGTCAAAGTATAGTTTTACCTTATGAGTCATTTGCTTTTGAGAATAAACAACTTGTTCAATATAATAATCAAAAAGTTATTAATAATTCTAACGAATTAGCTAATGGTGTTATAGATATTGAAGGTTATTGTTATGTTGGTTACTTTACTCTTAAAGATTTAGACACTTTACCTAATTCTTCAACTAAAGAAGGAAATAAAAAATTAGGAAATAAATCAACTACTCCATTCCAATATAAAACAACACCTGATACTGGAGATAAAATATTAGTTGAGAATAAACCGGAATTGAAAGTTGCTACAGAAGCTATTCCTTTTGGAACTGTTACTCAATACGATGCAAATCTACCAAAAGGACAAAGCAAAGTAGTTCAAGAAGGAGTTAACGGTGAACGTACTATTTTAACTGAAGTTACTGAAGTTAACGGTTCAAAAACTAGTAAAGTTATTAGTAATTCTATCACTAAACAACCTACTAACAGAGTAGTTGTTGTTGGTACTAAAGTAGTTGTTGCTCCGCAACCAACTCCAGCTCCAACTCCGACTCCAAAACCGAGCCCAACTCCGACTCCGACTCCAACTCCGAGCCCAACTCCAACTCCAACTCCGAGCCCAACTCCGACTCCGACTCCAACACCGAGCCCAGCTCCGACTCCGACTCCAACACCGAGCCCAACTCCAACTCCGGCTCCAACACCAACACCGACTCCGAGTCCAACACCAACGCCGAGTCCGACTCCAACACCAACTCCGAGTCCGACTCCAACGCCGAGTCCAACACCAACTCCGAGCCCAACGCCAACTCCGAGCCCAGCTCCGACTCCGAGTCCGACTCCTGATACTAGTACTAAACCTGTAGTCACAACTAAAACTTCTACAGAAGTTGTTCCTTTTGAGACTGTAACTCAAAACGATGCAAACCTGCCTAAAGGGCAAACTAAAGTACTTCAAGAGGGTGTCAACGGTGAACGTACTGTAACAACAGAATTTACTACAACAAATGGAGTTACAACTAGCAAAGTAGTTGGAAGTTCAATTACAAAACAACCTATTAATAAGATAATAGCTGTCGGTACTAAGGAAGAAGTTGCTCCACAACCTACTCCTACTCCAACACCGACACCTAAACCAGAGGACAAACAAGAAGAAAAAATTGATAAAACTGCGCTTGAAAAGCAATTAACTGATGCAAGTTCTAAAAAAGATACAGACCACAGTAATGATAGTTGGAATGAATTAGAAAAAGTTAAAAAAGCTGCAGAAGATGTTAAAAACAATCCAAAAGCTACTCAACAAGAAATTGATGAAGCTGCTGAAAAACTGAAAAAAGCAATAGATAATTTAACAGTAGATAAAACTGAGCTGAAAAATCATTTAAACATTTCTGAAACTAAAAAAGAAGCTGATTACAGCAAAGAATCTTGGGGTAACTTCCAAAAAGCAGAATTAAAGGCTAAAGAAGTTAATGACCAAACATCTCCGCTTCCAAAACAAAGCGAAATTGATGAAGCTGCCAAAGCTTTAGAAGATGCAATAAAAGCTCTTGCTGTAGATAAAACAGCTTTACAAAATGTTATTAACTCTGCAAACAGCAGACGTAAAGAAGAATACACTACTCAAACATGGAAAGATTTAGAAAATACTTTAGCAGCTGCGAATACTATCTTTAACGATAGTGATGCTACTCAAAGCAAAGTGGACGAAACTACTAAGAGTCTTACAGAAGCTATAGAGAACTTAGTAAAACTTAGTGAAAAACCTATATTAACTTTTACTAATATCGAGAAAAAAGACTTAGACCGTACTGCTGCAGCTAAGTATACTCTAGATAATCCTACCAACACTGAAATTAAATCTATTAAAGCAACACTAAAAAAAGGTGATACTGTTGTAAAAACTGTAGATTTAACTAAAGATAGTCTAGATGCTCTACTGGATAACCTTGATTACTACAAAGAGTATACATTATCTACTACTATGGTTTATGACCGTGGAAATGGTGAAGAAACTGAGACTCTTGCGGATCAACCTATCCAACTAGATCTTAAGAAAATTGAAATCAAAGATATTAAACGAACTGATTTAATAAAATACGAAAATAACGCAGAAACAGATGCCACTCGCTTATCTTCAATACCTGAAGATTTAAGTAATTACTATCTAAAAATTACTTCAAACGATCACAAAACTAATTTATTAGCTGTCCAAAAAATCGAAGAAACTACAGTTGATGGAAAACAAGTCTACAAAGTAACTGCAGTAGCTGATAATTTAGTACAACGTAATGCAAATAATAATTTTGCTGAAACATATACTTATCATATTGCTAAGCCTAAACCTAGCGAAAACAATGTTTTCTATGACTTTGGAGAATTAGTAAATGCTATTCAAGCTAATCCTTCAGGCGAATTCAAACTTGGTCAAAGCTTGAGCGCTCGTAACATTGTTCCTAACGGAAAATCTTACATTACTAGTGAATTTACTGGTAAGCTTTTAAGTGATGGTGATAAACGTTTTGGTATCTACGATTTAGAACATCCTTTATTTAATGTTATTAACGGTGGTACTATTAAAAACATTAACTTTGAAAATGTTGAGATAGATAAACCAGGTCAAAACCAAATTGCGACTATTGGATTTAATATTAAAAACAACGGTTTAATCGAAGATGTTAAAGTTTCTGGTTCAGTTACTGGTAATAACGATGTTGCTGGATTAGTTAATAAAATAGATGAAAATGGTAAACTTGAAAATGTAGCATTTATTGGAAAAATCAACTCTGTAGGTAATAACTCAACAGTTGGTGGTATTGCTGGTTCTAACTATATGGGATTTGTTAATAGAGCCTATGTTGATGCTACAATCACAGCTAATAATGCCAACGCTAGTATGCTTGTTCCTTTCGTTACATATATGCTAAATAGCTGGTTATCAGGTACTAAGGCAAAACTAACAAACTCTGTTGCTAAAGGTACACTTGATGTTAAAAATACTAGAAATGTTGGTGGTATTTCTGCTAAAACATGGCCATATGGAACTGTCCAAAATAACGTAACATACGCTAAAGTAATCAAAGGACAAGAGATATTTGGTTCTAATGATGTTAACGATGAAGATGGTGGACCATTTGTAAAAGAATTATTCGGAGTAATTGGATATAGTTCTGAAGAAGATGGTACTGGTAAAGATACTAAAAACCCTAATAAACTTAAACATTTAACTAAAGATGAAGCTGATACTCGTGTTGCTGGTTATAACATCACAGCCGATAAATTCGAAAGTGAACCATATTGCATGAATACTATAAACAATGTAACTACTAGCGAAACAGCCTATAATAATATTCAAGACTATAATCCTGAATACAAACAAGCTTATAAAAACATTGAAAAATTACAACCATTCTACAACAAAGATTACATTGTATATCAAGCTAATAAACTAGATAAGAACCACAACTTAAATACTAAAGAAGTTCTTTCAGTTACACCTATGAACAACAATAACTTTGTAACTGACTTAAGTGATGCAAACAAAATTATCATTCATTATGCAGACGGAACAAAAGATTACTTCAACTTATCTTCTAGCGATGAAGGTTTAAGTAATGTTAAAGAATACACTGTGACTGACTTAGGTATTAAATATACACCTAATATCGTTCAAAAAGATCACAGCGCTTTAATCAACGGTATCGTAGATATCTTAAGCCCTATCGAGCTTCAATCTGATCCAATTTACCAAAAACTTGGTAGAACAGGACCAAATAAAGTAAATGCTATTAAAAATCTATTCTTAGAAGAAAGTTTCGACTATGTAAAAGCTAATTTAAATACATTAGTAACTAAACTCGTTGAAAATGAAGATCACCAACTTAATAATTCTCCTGCAGCTCAACAAATGATTCTTGATAAAGTTGAGAAAAATAAAGCTGCCTTATTATTAGGTTTAACGTACTTAAATCGTTACTACGGTGTTAAATTCGATGATGTTAACATTAAAGAATTAATGTTATTCAAGCCTGATTTCTACGGTAAAAATGTTGATGTTCTTGATAGATTAATTGAAATCGGATCTAAAGAGAATAATATCAGTGGCTCAAGAACATACGATGCTTTCGGTGAGGTTCTAGCTAAATATACTAAATCTGGAGATTTAAATAGCTTCCTAGACTACAATAGAAAACTATTCACTAACATCGATAATATGAACGATTGGTTCATCGATGCTACAAAAAATAAAGTCTATGTAGTAGAAAAAGCTTCTCAAAATGAAGGTGTTGGTGAGCATAAATACCGTGCTTACGACAACTTAACTCGTGGATTACACAAAAAAATGATTCTTCCATTATTAAATCTAGATAAGACAGAAATGTTCCTAATTTCTACTTATGATACTATGTCTTACGGAACAGCTAATAAGTACAACACTACTTTAGAAAAACTAAAACCTGAGATTGATTTAGCCGCACAACGTCAAATTAATTATCTTGACTTCTGGCACAGATTATCTCTTGATAAAGTTAAAAATAGATTATTCAAAGATATAGTATATCCTGTTTGGGAAGGATTCTATGTTTGGGGTCACGGTTGGCCAGGTTGGCCTGAACGTTACGGCCAATTCAAAAACAGCACTGAAGTATACGCTCCAATACGTGAAATCTACGGACCTGTAGGAGAATACTACGGTGATAATGGAGCTGTTGCTGGAGCTTATGCAAGTATTTACGATAATCCAAATGATAATCGTGCTAAAGTAACATTCGTAATGTCTAATATGATTAGTGAATACGGAGCTTCTGCTTTCACGCACGAGACTACTCACTTAAATGACCGCCTTGTTTACTTCGGTGATTTCGGTCGCCGTGAAGGTACAGATGTTGAAGCCTTTGCTCAAGGTATGCTTCAATCACCTGCTACACAAGGGCACCAAGGTGAATACGGAGCATTAGGATTAAATATGGCATTTGAAAGACCTAACGATGGTAACCAATGGTATAATACTAATCCAAATGATCTTAAATCACGTGAAGATATTGATAACTATATGAAAGGTTATAACGATACTCTTATGATGTTAGATAACCTTGAAGCTGATGCAGTTCTTGGTCAAAATAATAAAGAACTAAATAATCTATGGTTCAAGAAAGTCGATAAACAAATGAGAGGTGACTCGAAAAACCAATTTGACAATGTTCGTGCCCTAAACGATGCTGAAAAAGAAATTCAACTTAACTCAGTTGATGACTTAGTAGATAATAACTTTATGACAAACCGTGGACCAGGAAATGGTATCTATAAACCTAATGATTTTGCTTCTGCATATGTCAACGTGCCTATGATGACAGGTATCTACGGTGGTAACACAAGTGAAGGTTCTCCTGGAGGAATGTCATTTAAACATAATACATTTAGATTATGGGGTTACTATGGATATGAAAAAGGATTCCTTGGTTATGCTACTAATAAATATAAACAAGAAGCTAAGAACAGTGGTAAAAATACTCTAGGTGATGACTTTATCATCAGTAAAATCTCTGATGGTAAGTTCTCAACATTAGAACAATTCAAAAAAGCATACTACAAAGAAGTTAAAGACAAAGCTTCAAATGGATTAACAACATTCGAAATAAACGGAACAACAGTTTCATCTTATAATGATTTACTTGCGTTATTCAAAGAAGCTGCAGCTAAAGATGCCGCAACTATAAAAACAAATAACAATGGTAGTAAATCAGTATCTACAAATAATACAACAAAACTAAAAGAAGCTGTCTTCAAGAAACTTCTTCAACAAACAGATAGTTTCAAAACTTCTATTTTCAAATAGATTTAAAAATAAAGGCTAGGAATAAATTTTCCTAGCCTTTTTAATAAAAAAACTAGCCTATGGACTAAACAAATCCAAAGACTAGTTATGTTTATAATATTGATACTTCTTTTTTATATTGTTCTTTTATATTTTCATCAAGCTTATCATCACTAATAATCGCAGTTAAATCTTTTAATCTATAAAATGAATAAAAAGCATGAGTTGAAAACTTACTGTGATCCGCAAGAACATATCTTTCAGTTGCGTTATTTAATATAGTATCATTACAACGCCCCTCTTCCTCATCAGATATCGTTACCTTCTCTAAATCAATACCATTAACCCCTACAAAAGCCTTATTAACACTTATCTTACTAAGAGCATCTTGTGTAAAATATCCTACAAAACCTTTTGTTTTTGGTCTATACCTTCCTCCGATAAAGATAAGATCACATGATGGATTATCTTTAAATTGTTCAAATACTGTCATAGAGTTAGTTACAATATTTATATTTCTATCTTGTAAGAATTCCGCTAAATAACTAGTAGTACTTCCTGCTCCGATAAAAATAGTTTCATTATTTTTAATTAATCCAGCTACTTTACGAGCTATTTCTTTTTTTTCATCAACATTGACAGATATTTTTTTATTAAAATTATCTTCTTGGTAAAAGTTTTTTGGTTTTAATTTCGCTCCACCATGGATTCTAGTTAAATGACCATAATCTTCTAATTCTTTTAAATCACGTCTAATAGTCATTTCAGTTACTTTCATATCAATAGCCAAACGATTTACCCTAACTAAATGTTTTTTCTTTAATTCATTTAAAATATAACTATGTCTATCTATTTTTAACATACTTACACCTCTTTTCTCAGATAAAATTATAGTCATCTAAATCTTAATTGGACTTAGACAACTATAACAACTTTATTTTTCTTGTGCTTTTACTATTCTTGTATTAAGTAAATTATCATGTAACAATACAGGATTTACTTCTCTTGCTACATATTTTTGATACAAGAAATAGAACGATACTAACGGTATAGTAAACCAGAATAAAACTACTTTTGCTAAAAATTCTCTAATTAAATATTTAGAAAAATCTATTTTCTTACCATCAGTAGGAATTATTCTTATTTTACAGATTTTTTTTCCTATAGTTTGTCCTTTCCAATTACTTGGTAAGTATCCATATAATAATATCGCAAAAATTATTATTGAAATCATCATATACAAAGCATTTCTTTCATTCTCAGGTCCACCTATATTTCGAAGGTTACGACTTGTATATTGGAATAAAAGTGCTATTGGTAAATAAATAGCTAAATCTATTACATAAGCAATTATTCTCTTTACAGATGATGCATCTTCTCCTATTAAATCAGGTACTTCTTGATTAGTTTCTTCAGGTACATTTGCTGTTGATTTTGGAGCTATATTTCTATCATTATAGCTATATGAATTATTCTTTTTTATTTTTTTTACCATTAGCTCTACCTAATCTTCTAAGTTTACATTATGATATACTTGTTGAACATCTTCACAGTCATCAAGCATTTCTAACATTCTTTCGAATTTAGCTTTATCTTCTTCACTTAAAGTTACTTCATTTTGAGGAATCATTGAAATTTCAGCAACTTCAAATTCTTCAATACCTGCAGCTTTTAATGCTTCTTGAATTTCGTGGAAGTGTTCTGGATCACCATAAACAATTGCTAATTCATCCTCTTCAACGATATCACGAGCGTCAATATCAGCTTCCATAAGGATTTCTAATAACTCATCTGCACTTTTTCCTTCAACACCGATAACTGCAGTATTATCAAACATATAGTTAACTGAACCAGTAACACCTAAGTTACCACCATTTTTACCTAATGCTGTACGTACTTCTGCAGCTGTACGGTTAACATTATTAGTTAGAGTATCAATAATTACCATTGTTCCGCTAACTCCGAAACCTTCATAGCGTAATTCGTCGTAGTTTTCTTCACTACCACCTTTTGCTTTTTCAATGGCTCTATCTATAATATTTTTTGGTACACGATATGTTTTTGCTCTTTCAAGAACAACTTTTAGATTTCTATTACTTTCAGGATCTGGTTCACCACTTTTCGCAGCTTGATAGATTTCACGACCAAATTTAGCGTATATCTTACTAGTGTTAGCGTCCTTAGCGGCTTTTTTTTCCTTAATGTTATTCCATTTACGACCCATAATAAATCTCTCTTTCTTTTATTTAATTTGTTTTAGTTTTAAAAAACTTTTATTTACATTATAAATATCCTTAATTTGTATAAATTTTCCTGTTATTCTATACTTAATTAAAAACATTATACACCCTACTATATTACAATATATAAGCTGTTTTTTCAAGAATTTTATTATCGTTTTTACTTGTGTTTTGTTATATCAAACATTTATTTACAAATAAACACATATTTTACTATTTATAGTTTATGAAAAAAATTTTTTAATAAAAAATGCTAAGCAACTTTTTTGTTGTTTAGCATTTCTTTAGTATGTTTAATTATCCTAAATTTGAAAAAATTTTAAATTTATATTTATTGAATTTATCTTTACCTTCAGTCTTTTTCAAGCTTAAGAGTATAACATAAATCTATATTGTTTTATCTTTTTTTACGTCGCTTAATCATTGTAGCTAACATCATTAAACCTACCCCTATTATTCCAGTATTTGTTGTAGATTGACCTGTTTGCGCCAGTTTTTCTTTTTGTTCTTTAACTACCTCTGATTTTCCTGTAACACTTGGATTTTCTAATTTTTTCGGTATCCCTGGTTTTTCTGGTTTCTCTGGTGTTTCCGGTTTCTCTGGTGTTTCCGGTTTTTCCGGAGTTTCTGGTTTCTCTGGTGTTTCCGGTTTCTCTGGTGTTTCCGGTTTTTCCGGAGTTTCTGGTTTCTCTGGTGTTCCTGGTTTCTCTGGTGTTTCCGGTTTCTCTGGAGTCTCCGGTTTCTCCGGTGTCTCTGGTTTCTCTGGAGTCTCCGGTTTCTCTGGAGTTTCTGGCTTCTCCGGTGTTTCTGGTTTCTCTGGTGTCTCTGGTTTCTCCGGTTTCTCTGGAGTTTCTGGCTTCTCCGGTGTTTCTGGAGTTTCTGGTTTCTCTGGCTTCTCTGGTTTCTCTGGAGTCTCCGGTGTTTCTGGTTTCTCTGGTTTCTCCGGTTTCTCTGGTGTTTCTGGTTTCTCCGGTGTTTCTGGAGTTTCTGGTTTCTCTGGCTTCTCTGGTTTCTCTGGAATCTCCGGTGTTTCTGGTTTCTCTGGTTTCTCTGGAGTTTCTGGTTTCTCTGGCTTCTCTGGTTTCTCTGGAGTTTCTGGTTTCTCTGGTTTCTCTGGAGTCTCCGGTGTTTCTGGTTTCTCTGGCTTCTCTGGTTTCTCTGGTGTCTCCGGTTTCTTGATTTCTTCAAAAATCCACGCACCCTTGAAATTAATATCTGTATTTTCTACAGTTACTGGTCCTACTGGCTCATAACCTTTAAACACCCATTTCCCATCTTCTAATACTACTTTTTTTTGAGTTGGTTGTTTTGGTGTTACTATTTCTCCTTTTATGTAAGTTGTATTGTCTAATGGTTTTAACGCCTCTACTACTAATGGTATTTCTTTACCTACAGTTTCACTTATAAACGTATAAATTACTTTTTGTTCTTTTTCCCATCCTGCATAAGCTGTTACACTTTCTTTAGGTATTGGAGATACTATTTGATCTCCTGTTACTCCAAATGACTCTTTTGATAATGTAAATTTATCGCTTTGATTATCTTTTGTTGTAAACCATCCTTTAAATCTGTACCCCTCTCTTGTCGGTATTTGCGTAGTTTCTTGTGGATTTAAATCTGGTTTATATAAAGTTATTATTTCTTCGATAACTTTATTTCCATCTTCAAATTTAGCATTGTCTGCATTTACATCATAAATAACTTTCGCTCTTTGACCTAATACTATTGTATTGTTTTCTGGATTAAGTACATAATCCCATTTAGCTAACGAGTTATGATCTGAATAATCACTTACACCTTCTGTATCTTTTGTGAAGTAATGCAATAATTTAGCATCTTCTTTTGTTGGTGTATATGTCCCATCACCTTTAGCTACTAAATACCCTACTTGACGTTTAGGTGTTTCTTTATTCTCTCCACCTTCTTGTTCACTGATAGAAACATTGATTTTGTTAGTTAATGCTCCTTTCAACACTAGAGCTGATTCTTGATCTAATACTCTGACATCTTTTTCGTCAAATTTTGCTTTAGGTGTGATTGTTACATCTTTTTTAGCATAAATACTAGCACCAGCATATTCTTTTACTTTTCCACTATTTTCTTCATCACCTGCTGTACCATCGCTAACTTTAGAGTTGTTTGCAAAGCTTGCTGTATCCACTAATAAACTTCCGTTATTATAAATACCTCCTCCATATTTATAAGATGCATTATTAGCAATAGATGTTTCTGTCCCACCTGATACTTCTACAACTCCATCATTATAAATGGCTCCACCTTTAACTGAGAATCCATTCTTTATAGATCCTCCTTCTACTTTTAGTGTATTTCCTTTACCTACGTAAATTCCTCCACCACGCGTATCTTTCCACGCAAATCTAGTTCTTGTATTAATAATATCTGTATTACGAAGTGTTAGATTTACAGAACCTTCTTCATCCTTTCTAGTAGATAGTGTAATTGCTCCTCCATTTTCATCTGTAGTTACATCTTTAATAGTAGTATTTTCTATAATAGCTGTTGATGTTCCTTTTGATTCAAAAGCAATTGCTCCTCCAAAAGTAGCAATTGATGGTCCGTTCCACCAAGATCCTGCTCCTGTTAACGTTGAGTTAGTTAATGAAAACTTCCCAGAACCTACTATATCTATAAATCCTCCTGCAAATGTTAATTTTGAACCAGTTGCAGTAAATGTTGATGAATCAACTTTAAGATCACTATCACTACTTACTATTGCTCCTCCGCTTATACCATATGCATCACCTAAATTATTGATGTCAAATTTAGTGTTTTTAACTGTTGTTGTTGCGTGACGCATCGCTATGGCTCCACCTGTATTAAATGATTTAGCTACATTAAATGTAGAATCAGAAACTTCTAATTTTGTTCCATTATCTACAAATAATGCTCCACCTTCATTAGCTTCATCTTTCACAGCAAATGCATGGTTTCCAGAAAAAGTGGTATCAGAAATTTTCACTTTAGAGTCTTTAGTCGCATGAATACCACCACCATTACCATGTCCATCTACTAAAGTATTATTTAAAACTTCAGATTTATTTTCTAATGTAAGTTCTGCGTTATATGCATATATCCCTCCACCATCTGGACGAACATCATCAGGTGTTCCTGCTTTTTTCACAGCTTTTGAATCTTGAACTGAGGTATTATCTAGTTTTAATTTAGAATCTCTAACAAACACACCCCCACCTTGACTTTGATTACCTGTATTACCTCTTTGAATAGTTGATTTCTTAAGTGTAACGTCTGCATTATTACTGATAGCAAGTGGTCTTCCAATATCACCACCATCTAATGTAACACTATCAAATGTAACATTACCCCCATTTACAGAAACCATATCTATATTAGGTGTAACCAATTTTAAACTATATCCATTACCATGAATTTTCCCATTAAAAGCACTAGAAATATTTATAGTATTTTTAATATTTATATTATTACTTAATACCAAATTTTGTGCATTACTTTTAATTCTATCATTTAACTCTTGTTCTGAGCTGATATTTCCTTGTAAACCTGTTTCAGCACTAACGTTTGATGCCAAAGCAATAGTTTTATTTAAAATTGCGGGTTGGGTTAAAGCCAAACCTACAGATAATGGTACTACTCCTATAGCTAGTTTTCTTATTGGAAATTTTATTTTTTTCATATTTTTTTCCATAATATATTAAACTTCTCCTTTTCTATATATTATCTATACTCTTTTTATAAATTTATTTATCTTACTTTTATAATTAGTAGTATAATTTAATAAAATTTAATAATATTGTAATTTTACGCCATAATTATATCAAATATATTTGAAGTTGTAAATCTAAAACTTAAATATACTTAAAATTTTTTTGTTTTTTTATCTGTGTTATTTTTTTCTTATTTTCTATACTTTTTACAGTTATTTTTATAAAAAAATACTAGTATTTTTATAGAATATTATATTTTATGTTTTTTATTTTTTAAAATTTAATTACTTTTATTAACAATCAAAATTTGTCAGTTTATATAGTTTATATACATTAAACATTTACATTAATTTATTATTAGGTTAGTCGTACTTAAAAATTATTAATATTACAATAAATACATTTATTACTTTTATCACTGTTGTTAAATCTAGCTTTTAAACTTAAATTTATTATTTTTACATAGAACCTAGAAACTTAATATATTATAATTTTAGTATTTTATATATAATTTATATTATTAATATTATTTATCACCCTATTAATTTTAGTATTTTAATTTTTATCAAAATCGAAGAAAATACCGACAAATAAACCTTTTATTTTATACTTATTTATTCATTTTTTTAACTAAATTCTCTGATTTTTGATTTATTATATCTATTTTTGACAAAAATACTTTGATAATATATAATAGTAATTGTAATTAATATTATATTTTTAAGTTTTATTTCAAATATATTATGAAAAATAAAGGAGAATATTATGATAAATAAAAATAACAATTTTTCGATTAGAAAATACACATTTGGTACTATTTCTGTTGCTCTAGGTGTTTTCTTCGCCTTAGCTCTTAATGGTACTAGCGCTTATGCAGTAGAAGACAATCCTCCTGCTGCTGTAGTAGAAGGTACCCTTCCTACCACAGAAACAACTACACCTGATGTTAGTGTTGCTGGTGTAGACGTAACTACAAATACAAATGGAGATGACAGTGCGGTATTACCAGCTGTTCCTACTCCAGTCTTACCTGGTTTCTATGCTGACCAAAAAGAAGCACCTGCAGTAGTAGCTGATCCAGAGAACCTTGAAATAAACCAAGAGGTTTACTACTCTAGATTAGGTAAGATTAAGTATGTTGATAAAGCTACTGGTAAAACTATAATAGAAAAAGTATATGAAAATGATAAAATAGATGCTACAAAAGCAGCAGATACAATTTTACCTGATTTACCTTCAGGTTATGAGTTTATTTCTAAAGTACTTACATTACAAAATGCTACTGTAGAAAAAGTTACTAATACCAAGGGAGACAAAGCTAATAAAATAGAAACACAAGATGTTACTACACCATTAACTGAGTCTAATGGTAAATTAATCTTCTCTCCTATTAACGATATTGTATCTGCAATTAAGGATGGTGTCCCTTATAGTTATAGTCAAGGTAATAATATAGTGTTCTACCTTGCAGCTTTAACTCCAACACCTGTACCAACTCCTGAGCCTAAACCTGAGCCTAAGCCAGAACCTAAACCTGAGCCTAAACCAATACCTAAACCTGAGCCTAAGCCAGAACCTAAACCTGAGCCTAAACCAATACCTAAGCATATAGTATCTAAAAATACATTACCTAATACTGGGTTAACTGATAGTTCTACTCTTGCAGCAGGTCTTGGAGCTCTTACTTTAGCTGGTATAACAGCAAGAAGAAAACAAAAATAATAGGAAGCTTTTCTTTATAAAATTATTTACAAACAAAACCCCCTAAAAGTTAAATTGTTTAACTTTAGGGGGTTGCTTTATTTATAGTACTCTATATCTATATAATTAAATTCATTATAAGTAACGAAATAATTCTTTATTTCATCCTTATTGTAACTTACTTTATAAATATATTCGCCTATTCCTTCATCTTTAAATACAATTCTATATTTATCATTTAATTCTATTATTCCTCTCCATGCATCTGTTCTCCATGAATCAGTCATTAAAACTTTTTTATATTCAACTACTTTAATTTTCTTTATTTTCTCATTATTTCTTAACTTATAATATCTAATCACATGATTAACCAAACTTTTTTCAGCTTGTCTTATTTTTCGTTTTTCTTCATCACTTTTATCTTCATATTTTTCTAATATATATTGAATCTTTTGATTTTGTTCTACTTTCTGTTTTTCTCCATACAATGTCAAAGCAGTTAAACAAATCATACTTAATAATATCTTTATTAATTTCTCCATTTTTCTAACCTACTTTATTCTTTATTCATCATCATTATATCATACTTACTCATAAAAAAAATAGAGTATTAATACTCTATTTCTAATAGTTTCACCTGCGGTGTTATTATTCCCGCTTCACTTTTCAAATATAAACCATAGCTATTTGGTAAATAATCTATAAGGTTATCTTTGTCTAACATCATTTCATAAAATGAAGGATATCTAATTTCTCCTAAATTTGTTTTAAAGCTCTTATCATACTTTTCTTCATCAATATTTTTATCATTTTTTAAAACTATTAACAATCTATACTTTGTATAATCTTGACAGTGACAACCTATCATATCATCATTATATGGACTCTGTCCATCTGTATAATCTAATATAAATCTATAATCTACTATATTCTTATTCTTTAATCTATTTTGTAAATACTCTTCAGCACTACTTGTAAAGTTAATATTCATTTTTTCACCTTCTTTTTTATATTATACATTTTATTTTCTCTCTTTAACAAGGAGAAAGGCCCATCCTTCGATGAGCCGTATATTATGAAAAAAATATTTTAACTTTAAAAATTATTTCCTTAACCACTTTGTTTTAGAATATAATCTTTATGTGTGTTATGTTTATTATTATATAGACACAACTTTACATAAAGTTAAAGCTATAATTAAAGTGTAATTAAAAATTTCCTATGTTTCTAATTCACATAGGAAATTTTATTTTAATATACTCTTTGTAATTTTTTCACTTTTGTTTGAACTACATTTAGTGGTACTGATTCTTTTGTTGTAACACTTGTATCTAATCCAAACCATTTTTCTGGAGTTACAGTTATACGTTTTAATTTTAATCTTAAACTCATAATAAATGTATCAAATGAAGATAGTCCGTTATTATTACCCAATACTTCATTTATTAATACAAATCGGAAATCCCCAACTGTTTCTACTTTACCTTTTAAATTATATTTAGTCGGTTGTAAGTCTAACTCTTTATTTTCTAATAAATCAGCTATTACTTGATGCATAAACATATTTATTCGTTGGTGCTCTCTAAATCCTAGATTAAAAGTAATTTTGAATATTTTTTTATCGCTATATTTCGTTACTTTATATTCACGTTTATAAGGTTTATCTAGAACATTTATATGAACAAAAAAGTAAACATTAGCTCTTTTCGGCTGTTTATTTAAAATTGAATATAATACCGCATAATCTACATCTTCTTCTCTTTTTGCACCTGTTAAATAAACTAAGTTAGTCGCATATTTAGGAATACTCTTATCACCACTTAGCTGTAATAATTGTTTTTTATAATTATCAACAGTTAGATATTGTGATTCTCTTTCTTTAATTTCTGTTCCTTTATGCCAAATAAACATTATTGTAAAGATAAATAACGCTATAATAACAGTTATATATCCACCATTAACGAATTTTAAACTATTCGCAAATAGGAATAATAATTCTTCTGCTCCAAAGAATGATAAGAATATTATTGAAGCTACTTTATTATTTTTAATTTTGAATAAATATATTGATAATAGTATTGTCGTTACAAACATTGTTATACTAATACTTAATCCATATGCCGCTTCCATATTACTACTTGTTCTAAAGAATAATACTACTGAGCTACTACATATAAACAGTATAATATTTACCGTTGCAACATATACTTGTCCTTTTAACTCTGTAGGATATTTAATTATTAATTTAGGGAATAAGTTTAATTTTATCGCCTCTGAAATTAATGTAAATGATCCAGTAATTAAACTTTGACTAGCTATTATAGCAGCAAGTGTAGCTAATAGTACTTGTAATACTAAAAATTTATCAGGAACTATCGCGAAGAATGGATTTTTACCTGCGTCAAACTTATCTGATAGTAAATATGCCGCTTGCCCAAAATAATTAGCTACTAAACATATTTTTACCAGAGTCCATGCCATTCTAACATTTTTTCTACCACAATGTCCTAAATCAACATATAAGTCTTCTGCTCCAGATACACATAAAAATACTGCTCCTAATAAAACAAAAATACCTGGTTGGGTAACTAATAAGTTATAGGCATAATAAGGATTCAATGCTTTTAAAATAGTTGGATTAGCTAGTATTTGTCTACTACCCCAAAATAACAATGATAAAAACCATAAGCACATTATTGGACCAAATAGCGATCCTATTTTTTTAGTTCCAAAACGTTGAAATGAAAATATGAAAATAAAAATAAGTAATACCATTACTATTACATCATCAGTTTCTAATTTTGGAAAAATATCATGTAGTCCTTCTACCGCGGAAGTTACTGTTATAGCTGGTGTTATTATTCCATCAGCTAGTAATGTAGCTCCTCCTAACATCGCTAAAAATACTACGCTTTTTCTCGTTTTATTTTTTATTAATGCAAAAAGTGAAAATACTCCACCTTCACCATGGTTATCTGCTCTTAGTGCTATTAATACATATTTAGTTGTTGTTTGTAAAGTCATTACCCAAAATATTAAACTAACAAACCCCAGGATTAACATTTCATTTAGTGCTCCATCACTATTTTTAACAAATGATTTCATTACATATAGAACTGATGTCCCTATATCACCAAAGATAATCCCAATAGTTATTATTACACCAAGAAAAGTTAGTTTTTTCTTATCCATAATATTGCTCTATCCTTCACATAAATAAATTAAAATAAAGATAATTTACTAAAAACTATCTTTATTTCCATATATTATTATAGACCTCTTATTTTTAAAGTCAAGAGGGAATTTTATTAAATTTATACTATTTTAGACTTAATATTATAGCTATTTATATATTTTCTATATTTTGCTGTTTATAAAATAAGTATAATTGATTTAATAATTAAAATTTCTTATTTTATATTTTGATACCTATAGGGATAACCCTAATCTAATAATTTAATAAATTAAAATTAATTATTTCTTAATCTTATAAGGTTAGTTTTTATTTTTTCTCTTTATCTTTTTTATTAATTTTCTCCTTAATTTTTTTTTGAAAACATTTACTTTTCTACTTTACAAAACTACTTTTCTTGTGTTACCATAAGTATAAAGGAAAAATTTAACACATTAAATTTTAATAGTAAATATTTTTTGTGAGGCTAGAGTATTTTCCACAATAGAAGGGGTGTTATTATGTTAATTAAAAGTAAAAAAGTTTGGTCAAGTAGCCAATTTCTTCCTCTTATTTTAGAAGTTGAAAATAATAAAATAGTTGCTGTTTATGATTATGATCACTTCGATAAAGTTGATTATGATTTTGGTAGTAATCGTGTTCTACCTGGTTTTATAGATATACATACACATGGTGCTTACGGTTATGATACTAATGATGCCACAGAAGAAGGTTTACGTAACTGGACAAAAAATTTACCAAGTGAAGGAGTTACATCTTTCTTACCTACTACTATTACTCAAACTGAAGAAGTTCTTCTTAAAGCTGTAGCTAATGTTGCGAAAGTTTATCGTGAAGGTTATGAAGGCTCTGAAATATTAGGAATTCATTTTGAAGGGCCATATCTAGATGCAGAAAAACGCGGTGCTCAACCTCTTAGCTGTATTCAAACTCCAAGTGTTGAACAATTTAAAAAATTCCAAGAAGCTAGTGATAATTTAATTAAATTAATTACTATTGCTTGTGAAAAAGACGTTGATTACAAATTGACTAAATACTTAGTTAGCCAAGGTATTCGCGTTAGTCTTGGTCATTCTGCATGTAATTATAAAGAAAGTTATTTAGCATTTGCTAATGGTGCAAGTTCTCAAACACATGTTTATAATGGTATGGTAGGTTTTCATCATCGTGATGGTGGTCAAGTTGGTTTTGCCTTACGTGCTCATGATGTTTATGGTGAAGTTATTTGTGATGGTATTCACTCTACTACTGATGCCTTAAACACTTATTTTACAGCTAAAGGTAGACACCATGGTATTATGATTACTGATTCACTTTGTGCTAAAGGTTGTGGACGTGGTTCTTACATCTTTGGTGGTGAAAATATGGAAATATATGAAGATGGTAGTGCACATCGTGATGATGGTCGCTTAGCTGGTTCTACTCTTCGTGTTATTGATGGTTTAAGAGTTCTTATCGAAGATGCTCTTGTTCCTGTAGAATCTGCGATCAACTCTTGTACAAAAAATCCGGCAGAAATGCTTGGTTTTGGAGATAGAAAAGGGAAATTAAAAGTTGGATATGATGCCGACTTTGTAGTTATAAATTCAGATTATGAAGTATTAAGTACTTTTTCACGTGGTAAAGAAGTATTTAAAAAAGACTAATTTTAAGAATTTAAGGAGTTTTATTTATGAAATATTTAGTATTTGAAACAAAAAAAGAAGCTTCTAAAGAAGCATACAAAATTTTAAAAAGTTTAATTAATGAAAATTCTACATTAGGTCTAGCTACTGGTTCTACACCTACAGATCTTTATGAAGAAATGATTAAAGACCATAAAGAAGGAAACTTTAGTTATAAAAATATTAAAAGTTATAATTTAGATGAATATGTAGGTATTAGCTATGATCACCCAGAAAGTTACCATAAATTTATGAACGTAAATCTCTTTGATCATATTGATATAGATAAAAACAATACTCATATTCCAGATGCTAGTGCTGAAAATCTAGAACAAGCATTAGAAAACTATCAAAATGAGCTAAATAACACTACTATAGACGTCCAAATACTTGGTCTTGGTGGAAATGGTCACATAGGTTTTAACGAGCCAGGAACACCATTTAACAGTGGCGTACACGTTATTGATTTAAAAGAAGAAACTATCAAAGCAAACTCAAGATTCTTTAATAATGATGTAAATTTAGTTCCTAAACAAGCTGTTACTATGGGAATTAACGATATTATGAAAGCTAAACACATTATATTATTAGCTTTTGGTAAAGAAAAAAAAGCTGCCATTAAAAATCTAATAGATAGTGATATTGTTGATGAAAGCATTCCTTGTACTGTATTAAAAAAACACCCAAGTGTTTATGTATTAGTAGATAAAGAAGCTGATTTTAGAAATTAAATATAATAAAATGCTGCAATTTGTAGCATTTTATTTACCATAATAATGTAAACGTTTTATAAAATTTAGGGAGGTACATTATGTATAAATTACAATGGAATAAAATTGGAGTAGTTGCTCCTCAAGAAGGTTATGAAAAAAATATTGGAACTGCTGGATTACTAAAAGGTGTAATCGATAATAAACTTGTCTTTGGTGGTGGTGCTAACTTTCCTGGTGGTCTGCCAGTAGATGGTGGTACTAAAGTAACTCATAAAGATATCTACTTATATGAAATAAAAGATAATGAACATGTATTACTAGATCAAATTCAATATGATTATCCTCTAGCTTATGGCCCTAGTGCTAACTATAAAGATAAATTATATTATATTGCGAATAAAGATGAATCTTCATCTGATATATTAGAATTAACAATAAAAGAAAATAAATTAAATATCAATGTTATTGGAACATTACCTCTAACTGTAGAAAATACTGTAGCTGAAGTTTATAATAATAAACTTTACTTCGGTATTGGTTCTATAAACGGAAAAAATACAAATGAACTATATTCATATGACTTAGAAACAAAAAAATTCGAAGTTGAAACGGAATTTCCTGGGGAATTACGCTCACAAGCTTTAAGTTATGTTTACAATGACTCACTAATTGTTTATGGTGGCGGTGCAGCCGAAACTTATAGTGATGGGTATAAATACGTCTTTAAAGAAAAAACTTGGACTAAACTTCCAGATGTAATAGTAGATAACTATGAATATTCATTATTAGGCGCCGATTGGTGTAAACTAAATGAAGATGAACTTTTAGTTATAGGAGGCTTTGATAGAGACGTCTGGAAAGATGCAGTGTTTAAACTTAGCACACTTACAGGCGAAGAACATGCAAAATACCGTGATGCTTACTTTAGACGTCCTGTAGAAGACTTTAGATGGAATAAACATGAATTAGTTTATAATCTCAAAAATAATACATGGACTAAACTGGACGAAATAAACTTTGAAGCACCATGTGGACACGCCTTACTATCAACAGATGCTCACATATATTCTATTATGGGAGAAATAAAACCAGCAGTAAGAAGTCCATACATACATCAAGCTAAAAAATAAAAATATAAATCCTCCTTATTAGAAAATAATCTAGTAAGGAGCTTTATTTATATAAACTTTAAGTACAAAAAAAGACCTTCCAAAAGGAAGGTCACTGTTGCCTGGCAACGTTCTAGTCTCG
>ERZ1036435.273-NODE-273-length-32974-cov-56.183390_pt1 | contig 32974 bp, 57 predicted proteins | sample MGYA00514223_ERZ1036435 | MGnify/ENA primary metagenome ERZ1036435 (study PRJEB33795, sample SAMN09464927) | human gut metagenome | host: Homo sapiens | place: USA: Stanford, California | collected 2016-08 | study: EMG produced TPA metagenomics assembly of the... | reverse complement strand
ACCGTACTGCTCACCACAATTTACATAATTTTCCCTAATCAGACATGCGTGCGCACGTGAATATATATTTATTTATATAGGGTCTATACAAGGCGGCGACAAAACACAGGAAAGGAGGTGGACACATGAGAAAAGCTGTATCTGCAAGGGTTACTAAGAAGCACTTAACAAAGGCTGAAAAAGAAAAACGTATTGCTGTAGAAAATGCGTTCATTGATGATGCGGAAATTGAACCGCCAAGCTATCTAACTAAGACACAGTTAGAAGCATTTCATTTTATTGTTGATGCATTAAGGCAAGCTAAAGTATTAAGCAAATTAGACACACAAACAATTATTCAAGCGAGCGTGGCTATTGATATGCTGCATACTGCAAATAAGCGTGTGGCTAAAAGGCCAACACTTGCAGTTGATAGAGAATTTGTGGCAACGCAAGAGAAACTGGTGAGGACATATTTAAAATTATGTGATGAATTGTGTCTATCTCCACAATCTAGGGCGAAGCTTGGAGTACTTGTAGCTAATCAAAAAGAAGAGGAACAAGATCCATTGCTAAACGTGCTGCAAGGGGGTGTATTAAGTGGATAAAAAACATCCTGCCTATCAGTATGCAATGGACGTTGCAAAAGGGACTGTAAATGCGCCAAAGTATGTAAAGTTACAGGTTAAGGAGTTCTTAAATATTGCAAACAACAAGGATAGACAGTACATTATTGATGATAATAAGGTACGAACTATTGGAGAATTACTAAAATTATTAATAATGCCTAAAGGGTTAAAAGCAAATATCACAGTATATGATGCTATGGCAGGGTTCCAATGGTTCTTTATTACTGCAATATTATGTACAGTTGAACGTAACAATAAAGATAAAAGACGATATGAAAACGCAATACTTGAGATATGCAGAAAGAATGGCAAGACATTTATAATTGCTATTCTTTTTATTTTGCTATTTTTTATAGAGCCTAAGTTCTCTAAGTTCTATTCTGTAGCGCCAGACGGTTCATTATCACGTGAAATTAAAACCGCTATAGAAGAAATATTGCATAGCAGTCCTGCTATGTTAGGCAAGATGAATGGTAAGGAAAAATTTAAAATGTTACGTGATTATATACATTGCAACATTACGGACAATAGATATATACCACTTAACTATTCAACAGGGCGCCTTGACGGTAAATTGCCAAGTGTATTTCTAGTTGACGAAACAGGTGCATTACCAAATACATATGCAATTGAAGCTATGAGGTCTGGGCAATTAACTATCTTGAATAAGCTAGGCTTCATAATTTCAACTAAATATCCTACACTTAATAATCCATTTGAAGATGAAGTGGACTATGCGAAGCGTGTATTAAATGGTGCGGTAGATGATGATAAGGTATTTGCCTTGTTATATGAACCAGATGATACAAAAGGATGGGCAACAAATGATGAAGTACTAGAACAAAGCAACCCACTGGCTATTGAAGTAACAGAAATCATGGATGACTTGAAATCTAAACGGCAAGTAGCTATTGAGATTGAAAGTAAGCGTGAGAACTTTATAACTAAGCATTGCAACATCATTTATAGCGGTGCTGGTAGTGAAAGCTTTGTGAATATTGCGGACTTACAAAAAGGTGCAGTGGATCATATTGATTGGGATGGACGTGAAGTATTCCTTGGTGTTGACTTAGCTTTATCTACAGATAACTGTTCTGTAGATATGGTTGCATATGACGAGGATGAGGGCAAAGTATATTGGGATGCAAGGGCGTTTATTCCAGAAGATAGGGTGGACGAAAAATCAAAACTAGAACGCATTCCGTATCGTGATTTTATTAATGCTTGCTATTGTATTGCGTGTGGAAATCGTACTGTAGATTATGGGGCAATCGAACGCTACATAATGCAAATAGAAGCCAAATATGGGGTTATTGTAATGGGTATTGGCTATGATAGGTGGAATGCACTATCAACTGCACAGAAATTAGAAGATGCTGGATATACGATGGTTGAGATTAAACAACATTCAAGTGTGTTGCACCCAGCGACTAAGTGGCTTGCAGAATTAGTAGCTGAGGGCAATCTTGTTTATGAAAAAGGTAACAAATTACTAGAAATCAACTTTGAAAACTCACGATGTGTGTACGATACCAATATGAACAGGTATGTAAACAAGAAAAAATCAAGAGGCAAGGTTGATATGGTAGTAGCTGGTATCAATGCAATGTACCTATTGCATCAAAATTATATGCTTAATAGTACCCTTGACTGGGTAGTGCAAATGTAGAAAGGAGGTGAGAAATTGAGTTGGGTTAAAAGTTTATTTGGATATGAAGTTAGGGAAGAGCAAGCATTAAATGAAAACTCATTCATTGATACTGCAGATGATATTGATTTAAACCTTCCAAGTTATGATGCAACTACACGAGTAACAAGACAACAGGCATTATCTGTGCCTGCAGTAGCAAGTGCATTATTTCTTATATCTGGGATTATTGCTGGTATTCCTGTACGAATGTATAAACGTGAAGGAAATACAATTGCAGAAATATTAGATGATGAACGGATTAAGTTATTAAACATTGAAACTAATTCTATTCTTGGCGCATATGAAACAAAGCAAGCCATGATTAATGATCTAATTATGGAGGGGGCATGCTATTGTTATATTGGTAAGCATGGAAATTCTGCAGAGTCATTGCAATATTTGCCTAAACATAGAGTAAGCCTGTTAGATAACGGAAAGCTAATTGATAGACAAATATATTATTTAGTTGACGGAAATTATTATAATAATTTCAACATTATGAGTGCCGTGCGGAATTGTAGTGACGGAGTTCATGGACGTGGCTTATTAGATGATAATGCTATGCATATTTCTAGTATGTATAATGCACTGGTATATGAAAATGGAGTAATTAGTAAAGGTGTACGGAAAGGCTTCCTAAAATCAGAAGGAAGATTGACTGTAAAGGCATTAAACGCACTAAAAAAAGCTTGGAGATATATGACTTCTAAGCTTGGAACAAGTGATGTAATAGTACTAAATAAAGGGATTACATTTGAAAGCGCAGATAGTACAGCCGTAGAAAATCAACTTAATGAGAGCAAACAAACAAATGCGGATTTAATTTATAAGATATTTGGATTTACAGACAAAACATTTATAGATGAGAAAGCATTTAATATTTTTGTTAAAACAACGATTATGCCTATAGTGAATTGTTTTATTGAAGCAATTAATAGATCATTACTGTTAGAAACAGAAAAAGGAAGTTACTATTTTAGCTTGGACATGAACGATTTATTAAAAGCCGATATGTTGACACGCTTCAATGCTTATAAAACAGCACTTGAAAGTAACTGGATTAATATTGATGAAATTCGAAAACGAGAAGATTTATCACCAATGGGTATTGATTTTGTGAGCATGAATTTAGCGAATGTATTCTATTACCCAAAAACTAAGAAAGTTTACACACCAAATACAGGTGCATTTGGGGATTTGACTACATTAAAAGCAGAGAAAGGAGGTGAAAATAGTGAAAATTGAGGTACGTAATGGCGCTGCCAATATTGAAGGTTATGTGAATGTAACAGAACGATTGAGTAAGCCAATCCGTGATGTAAGAGGTAATTTTCTTGAAAAAGTAGCACAAGGCGCATTTAATTCTGCCTTACAACGCAATAATAATGTAGAATTGCGTTTTAATCACCGCAAAAAATTAGGGAACCAAAAAGACGGTTCGCTTGAATTGCATGAGGATAGCATAGGATTATACGCAAAAGCAACTGTAACTGATGCGGAAGTTGTAGAACTAGCAGAGAAAAGACAGTTAAAAGGCTGGTCATTTGGATTTAAGAAGCTAGAAGATGAATGGGAAAAACAGGAAAATATGCCAGAAATTCGCACATTGAAAGAGATTGATATGAGTGAAGTAAGTATTTTGTCTGTAAATCCTGCTTACATTGCAACTTCTATTAGTGTACGTTCTGATGCGGAGGAAGATTTGCTAGAATGTAGATCCAATGAAAACGCAACAGGAAAATTAGAGTATGATATTGAAGAATGTAAGTCTGATGATGAAGAAACCAGCAATCAGAAATATCATGATATTTTAAATAAAATTAAAGCATAGCATCCATTTGTGTGGATGCTTTTTTATTACAAGAAAAGAGGAAAATATAATATGAAGAACTTCAAAAAATTAATTGAAAAACGTAATGCATTGGTTGAAGAAATGAACACACTTGTGAAAGTAGCAGATGAAGAAACTCGTGCATTGAATGAAGAAGAAACAACTAAATTCGAAGAACTTCGTGCAGAAGTAGCGAACATTGACAATACATTGAAACTTGCTAATGAAGAACGCAAATTGATGTCTGAAGGTTCTGATGATAATAAAGGCGAAAATGTAGATGAAAAAGAAAAGGCAATGGCAGAAGAACGTGCATTTGCTAACTTCTTACGCAGTGGCGAAACAACATTTTCTGATGTAGAAACACGTTCTGAAGTAAATTTATCTAAAGGTGATAATGGTGTAGTAATTCCTACAACAATTGCAGACAGAATCATTGCCACAGTAAAACGTGTTGCGCCAATTATCCAATTCTCTGATTTCTACGATGTAAAAGGTGATTTGGTATTTATAGTAGAAGATGAATCTACATCTAAGACTACTTGCGCATATGTAGGTGAGTTCCAAGAATTGGAAAGCACTACCAACAAATTCAAATCTGTAGTATTAAAAGGCAATGTTGTAGGTGTACTTACAAAAGTATCTAAATCGTTAATTAACAACGTTGGATTTGACGTTGTTAATTATGTAATTACAAAAATTGCAGAATCGATTATTACATTCCTTGATAATGAAATGCTTACTGGCTCTACTAAAATTCAAGGTTTACTACAAGCTAAACAACAAGTAACTGCTGGCGCAGCATCTGCAATTACTGCTGACGATCTTATTAATTTACAACTTACAATTCCTCAAAAATTCCGTAGCAATGGTGTATTTATCATGAATCCAGATACGTTCAAAGCATGCTCCAAGTTGAAAAATGCACAAGGCGAGTATTTGTTGAATAAAGACTTAACAAATGGCTTTGGTTATACTTTATTGGGACGACCTGTATTTGAGTCTGACAATATGCCAAAAATTGGAACTAAAGCTAAAGTAGCGGTATTTGCAGACCTTAAAGGCTATGCAACTAAACTTAGCGGAGATAGCGCAGAAATTACAGTTTTACAAGAACGATTTGCTACACAATATGCAGTAGGTGTTGCAGGATATATTGAAATTGACGGTAAGATTGTTGATGAGCAACGTATTGCAGTATTAGCAATGGCATAATAGGAGGAATTATATATGATGTATAAAGTCTTGGTTAGTTTCTGTGGGGTAGTATCTGCCGCACAAGGCAGCACTATTGAGATTTCTGATGCGGAAATTGCAAATGATTTAATGGATGCTGGATATATTGAAGAAGTAAATGAAACCAAAAAAGGGAAAAAGACGGATAAAGACGAGGAATAGTCTATGAAAGTTAGTGAACTGACAATAGAAATTGTAGCTAACTATATCCGTGTAGAAGTAACCACTGCAAGTAAGCCTATTCTTGATATGGTGTTGCCTGCTGCAGTTGAATATTGTGCTACATATACAGGCTTATCAAAAGAAGCACTAGATGAATACGATGATATGGCAATGGCAGTAATGGCATTATGTGGAGAGTTTTATGATAATCGAACATATACCGCAGTAGAAAATGCAATTATTAATCCTACCACGCAAGCTATATTGGATAAGTACTCTATGAATTTAATGGAGGGGTACCAATATGTACAGAAAGGGTAGACTAAGCACTCTTTTACAACATGAAGCAGAAATACATGCTAATAGGAAATCTGATGCAATGAATGAACTAGGACAGTATCCAATAGTGGATACTATCCTAGGCAACATGTTTTGTGGAGTAATTCCACAAACAGGTGGACTATTAAGCGGTAGAACAGCTGAAACAACATTAGCTAGAACCACACATAAGATTATTTGCAGATATAGAAATGATATTGAGCCAGATATGTGGCTTATCATTGAAGGTCAAAAGTATAATATCTTATATGTTATGGATCCGTACTTAAACAAAGAACGGTTAGAGATATTTACAGAGGTAGTAATCTAATGAGTGTTGATATTGAAACGGAAGGCCTAAGCGAATTTACGGAAGAATTATTGGAATTAGCAAATAAAGATTTCCCAAAGGATACAAAAAACTTCTTGCAACGTGCTGGCAATAAGCTAAAAGCTAATGCCAGAAATAACTATAAAAGAGGTACTACGCAAGGCACAAAGAACCTTGTTAAAGGGTTAAAACGTGATAGAGCATATAAATATGGCAAGGATGAGTGGCAAGTCCGTGTTAAAAATACAGCACCACATGCATGGTTAGTTGAACATGGACATGTAATGCTTGGCCATAAATCACAAGGAAAACCTAAGCTTATAGTTGGCAATACAGGGGAAGCATTTGTAAGGGGTAAAAATATCATGGGAAAAACGGCCAAGGCATTTCCGTCTGAATATCAATCTATGGCGGAAGAGTTCGTAGATAAAATGCTAGACGAAAAGGGGTTAGGTTGATAGTGGTTACAGCAGTAGACATTGTTAAAGCGCTAACAGTAAGATGCAGGGAACTACTGGGATGTGATGTTAATGATAGGGATATATCAGAGGGATTTACTAGACCATCATTTTTTATTGAGGTAGTAGATTTTAATAATGAAGATATAGGCGAAATCCTAAGGGGTGATACGCTTAATATCTATATTTACTACTTCAATGAAAAGCGTGAGATTGGCTATCTAAACTTACTCAAAGCAAGAGAAAGCTTGCGTGAGATGTTAGCAATGCCTGTTAGCGTAGCAGATGGATTTAGTATAACTGCATCTGATATAGTCGAAACAATCAATAAGGCCGATATGTCATATATCATTAACTTTGATGTAACGATCTATCAAAACAGACCAGAAGCAGATGCACCTTACATGGAAGAGCTGTTAGTCAACGGAGAGTTGCAAAAGTCAACAGAACAATAGTTATAGCACCCACCATGTATGGGTGCTATTTTTAATGGGTAAAAGGAGCATAAAATGGCGATTGGCTTACCAAATATTGATATTGTCTTTATTCAAAAGGCAGTATCTGCAGTATTACGTTCTGAACGTGGTACGGCTTTAATTATCGTTAAAGACGATAAACAAACAGAAATCGGCTATGATGTATTCAAATTTGAAGCAGATATTACCGATAAGAAATATAATGCCGATACAATTAAATTGTTGAAGCGTTGTTTCTATGTGAATGTAAACAAAGTAGTAGTGTTACACGTTCCAACTAAAACAACTGCATTTGCAGATATTAAACAAGTATTAGACCGTATTAAATATAACTGGGCTTGTACAACTGTGGCAGAATGGCAAACAGATTTAGTGTCTTACACTAAAAGCCGTAATGTTATCTCTAAAGGCCGTAAGGTTAAATGCGTAGTTGCTAACGTAGCGGTGGCAGATGATAAGCATGTAGTAAATATGAAAGGTAATTTTGTACATGAAGCTGATGCGGTAGCTGGCACTAATGTTAAAATGACTGATTACTTACCACGTATTACATCCATTTTGGCTAACTTGCCAATGAACCGCAGCATTACATATTATGAATTGGAAGATTTAGACTATGTAGATAACTCTTATGTTACTGCAGAAAAAGATGTAAATAAGTGGACTGATGAAGGCTGGTTGCTTCTTATCAATGATGATGAAGATAATGTAGTGCGTGTTGGCCGTGGTGTTAATACATTGACTACATTCACATCTACTGACACAGAAGATATGCGTAAAATCATTATTGTTGAGTCTATGGACTTAATTCAAGAAGATTTATACTCTACATTCAAAAAGTATTATGTAGGCAAGTATAAGAACCACTTGGATAACCAATACTTGTTTATTTCTTCTGTAAACGCTTATTTCAAATCCTTAACTAAAGTTGTTAATGGTGAAATTTTAGATCCAGAATATGACAATCATGCGTTTGTTGATGTAGAAAACCAACGGCAAGCATGGTTATCTGTAGGCAAAATAGAAGCGGAAGATTGGGATGAAGCGAAGGTTAAAGAAATGTCCTTCAAGTCTACTGTATTTATTGCTGCTAAAGTTAAAATCTTGGATGCTATGGAAGATTTGTCCTTCCAAATTACTATGGAATAAGGGGGTAAAGTATGGCAAGTAAAGACATTCATAATCAAATCTTGCGTGGCCAATTTGGTAAGGTATGGATTGACGGCGAATTATATGCAAATGTTAAATCTTTTGAAGCTAAAATCTCCCTTAAATATGAAGCGGTAGACATTAACGGCGAAATGGGTGTACATCAACGCTTGGTAGGTTTTGAGGGTGCTGGTACATTAGTACTCCACAAAATCGATAGCCGTGTAGCACAAAAGATTGCTGGTAAAATCAAAAATGGTAGTGTACCAGATATTAAAATTGTATCTAAATTAACAGACCCAGATGTAAATGGTGCAGAACGTATCGAATTAACTGGTGTTACTTTGGATGAATTAACACATGGATTTGAAAACAAAAAGGTACAAGAAGAAAGTTATCCTTTCAAATTTGCTGATTACAACTACTTAGACTTAATTCTTTAATATATAGGCGGTGCTTAATGCATCGCCTTTCCTTTTAATGTGAGGTGGATAATATATGGCTAAATTACAACTAGAAGATTTACTTAATCGCAATATGCAAGAGGGGTTTCAATCCAAAGACGTATATGTTAAAGGTTTAGGTGGTGAATTGACTGTAATTCATCAACCATTACCAACTGTGTTACGCATTATGGATGAAATCAAACAGGATGCTACGCTGTCCACAGTGATGGATGCGATGGTACAACTTATCTATGCATGCGTTCCTTTGTTTAAGAATAAAGAATTACAAGCTAAATATGAATGTGCTGAACCTACGGATGTAGTGTATAAAGTGTTAAACGATAGCGTGGAAGATATTACTGCACTAGGTGAAGCCATCTTGGGTATGTATGGTATTTCTAATCCAGTTGAAGATGTAAAAAAGCAATAAGAGCGGACAGGGAACTAACAATGTTCCGCTATTATATGCAAAAAGGCCATACATTATCCTCGTTACTTGCATTAGATCCATTAGAACGCACGTTTTATAATGCGTGCTTCGAATTGGATATGGAAGATTTAGAAAGGGGCAATAATGGCTAAAAGTATTAACGTATTACTTAGGCTTAAAGACCAATTTACTACACCTATGAAAAAGGCTGGGGATAGTGCAAAAGACACAGAACGCAAGATGGTAGCCATGAAGAATAAGTTAAGTAATTTCGGCAACGGAATTAATAACAAATTCTTAGGCATTGCTGGTAGCATCGGCAAGATGGGATTAGCTATGTCAGGCTTGGGTGCGTTCGCTAGTGTTGGTGCTATTGTTGATTATGGCAAAAAAGCACTAGAGACGGCAAAAAGTGCAGAGTTATCTCAAACATTATTGCGTAATAGCTTGGCCAATAACAATTCCTTGTATGATAAATCCGCAGAGTCGCTAGATGCTGCACAAAAGCAGTTAAATGAGTATGCATCCAAATGGGGGCAAGTAGGGGTTATCTCTGCTGGCACTATTCGTGCTGGGTATCAAGAGCTTAATAAATGGAATGTTCCTGTTGATAAAGTAGAAGGTTTATCGGAAGCATTAACCAATTTAGTAGCTGGTAAATTTGGCATCAATGCTACGGCAGAAGATGCACAGTTAGCATCACAAGCAATCGGTAGAGCATTTAATGGCGATGTAGCTGGTTTAAGCAAAATGAAGATACCTTTAACGGAAGCACAAAAGGAAATCATCAAGAATGGTACAGAAGCAGAACGACTGGCTGCTATTAATGAAGTAGTTAATGGTACATTCTCTAAACAGAATGAAATATTAGCTAATACACCAGATGGGCAACTCAAACGGATGAAGAACCAACAAGCAGCATTAATGGCTACAATTGGTAAAGGTCTATTGCCAATGCAAAAGGCCTTTATTGATATGGTTAGCACAATCATGCCAATAGTTGCACCAGTTATTCAAGACATATTTAACACATTTAGTGGTGCTTTTACATGGATCGCACAAGTTATTACAGAAAATAAAGAAACAATTAAGACAAATCTAACAGAAGGTATGAATGTAGTTAAAAGCGTACTATCTACTGTTGGTGGTGTTATTAAGTGGTGTACTGAAAATTTAGGTTTTTTGTTACCAGTACTTAAAGTAATTGTTGCTGGCTTCGTTGCCTTTAATGTAATAGCTGGGGTCATTCCTATATTGGTTTCTATATTTAATGCCTTTATGACTGTAATCAAAGTTGTAAGGTTGTTAAGTATGTTAATGATGACTAATCCAATTTTACTTGCGATTACTGCAATAGCAATTAGTTTATACTTATTAATTGATAATTGGGAAACAGTCAAGGAAGTAGCGCTATCTGTATGGGATGCAATTTCAACCTATGCTGCCGAATTATGGAATAGCCTAGTAAGTGGATGCATGGAATTTGTAAATGGTGTTATAGAAGTAGTTACACCTATCTATAACCGATTTATGGAGATTATGAGTCCTATACTTGATGGTGTTATGCAAATCTTCAATGGCATCATTGATTTTCTTGTTGGTGTATTCACTGGCAATTGGGATATGGCCTTTAGTGGATTAGTCAAAATCTTTAATGGTTACTTTGGAATTATCAAATCTGTTGCACAGGATGTGCTTGGCTGGGTTCAAGATAAATTGCAATGGGCTGGCGAAAAAATCGATGCTATCAAAGAGGGTGGAGCATGGCTATATAACAATACTGTAGGCCGTGTAACTGGTGAACATAATGCAACTGGTACAGAGTACTGGAAAGGTGGAGCGACATATGTCAACGAAAATCAACGTGGCGAAATTATCAATCTACCAAATGGATCACAAGTAATTCCACACGATGAAAGCATGAAACAATTAGCAAGTAGCCGTGGTAATGTAACAGTCAATGTAACAGTACAAGGTAATGTGATTGGTAATGAAGACTTTATGGATGCGTGCGGTAGACACGTTACAGATAAAGTAATGTTAGCTATGGGCAATATGTAAGGGGGTGTGAAATGAGTTTTCAAGACAACGCTAAAAGCGTAATGAAGCAACGCTTAATGACGAAACAAGCGGACTTGCAAAAGTTGGCGGTAACTCGTGCTACTAAGTTTGCTGATAAAATTTCACATGGTCTAGTCGGTAAGATTTTAGATTATGCCGAACGAAAACCGACTACAGATATTGTATTTCACTCTGAATTAACAGATGAATACATTACACTACCTGTAGTACCTAACCCTTTACCTACGATTAATGAGCCACAATCTAACGAAACCTTTAATGGCCTTAGGGGAGATATTAAACTTATAGGGCCGTTAGGACTTCGAACACTAAGCCTAGATAATATTTTGTTACCAATTAATAAGGATTACTCTTTTATTCGTGGTAATGGTAGCGATGGACTACAATGCTTGCAATTCTTTCAAGCACAACGGCAGATGAAAGCAGTGATGCGGATATGTATTATCCAGTCTGACGGTAATGAAATTCTTAATATGCCATGTGTCATTAATGATCTATCTTACACATACGATAAAGTTGGCGATATTAAAGCCACAATAGGCATTGAAGAGTATGTATATACTAATACATCAACTACGGCTCAATCTTCGACTGGTGGCGAAAATAAGGGTGCAGATGCAAAAGATACTGACAGTAAGGCGGTTAAGAAATGAAGTTACAGTATACGAATACAACCAAAGACAAAGATGGTAAAGATGTTACTGAAACACGTGAAATTACCGCTTATACAAATAACTATCAAAGGTCAGATGGCATTGATACATTAGGTCAAGAATTTACCTTTGATTTGGCAGATAACCCTTTCGATTTTAACCTCATGGGTACACGGCTTGCTATTGGTGGCAAGATTGAGTTTAGTAACCAATTAAGCAACAATAACAAGAGTGCTACAACGCAACTCAACGAGGAACAACAAGAGCAAGTAGTATTTCAAGGCATTGTGGTTGCAGAAAAACAAAGCGGTGCTAACAAATATAGTTACACTTGCTTTGATTACTGCTTCTATCTAAATAAATCAGAGATAGAAATTCAATTCAATGGTGTTAGCGGCCTTGAAGCTATCAAGAAGGTGTGTAGTGAAAATAACGTGCCTTTGGGTAATGTGGCTGACATTAAGACAAAAATCAAGAAGATATATCAAGGTGAAACAGTCTCTGATGTTATCAAGGATATTATTAAGCAAGCCACAGAGGAAACAGGATATAAGTACAGATTAGAATACAGAGAAGGAAAGATACATGTTGAGGACTACAAGAATTTAGTGCTTGATAAGGTTATCACTCAACCTATTAACAATTACTCAAGAGATTTAAGCATGGAAGATATGCGTAATAGCATCGTGGCTATATCTCAAAAAGAAAAGAGTACATCAGTTAAGTCAACCATCCAAGATGATGAAAGCATCAAAAAATACGGCTTAATTAAGAAAATAGTTAAAGTTGATGATAAGAAGCAAGCACAGACTGCTCAAATTGCTAAAAAGACCATTCAAGATACCAATAAGGTCGCTGAAAAGCTAAACCTAACATTATTAGGTGATGATACAGTAAGGAGTGGTCGCATTATTATAATTGATGATTACACAGTAGACATACACGATAAATTCATAGTAGAAAACTGCAAGCATAATTATGGAGTTAATCATACTATGACATTGGATCTAAAACGTGTAACTAAAGAATTAGATACAAGTAAATATAAAACAAGCACTACTAAAACTGTTACACCAAATGCAACAAATAGTACTGCTAATGCAACACAAGTTGATGCTGGTATGAACGCACTCAACGGATATGAAAGTGTATACCGTGATAATGGATGCGTAGATGTGGCGGTTAAGGCTGGTTCATATTACAGTCCATTCTTAAAGCAACAGGCAGATATTGGTGTAGCTGATGTACCAACATTAGTTGGTAATGCCCAAAACGCTGGATATAAAGTGGAAGCCTTTAATGGTTATGCTAAGAAAGGCGATTTACTTGTATATGGCAATAATGACCATGTTATCATCTCTGATGGTGTTGGTGGTGGTTTTGGTAACAGTAGCAGTAAAGGTCATGCTATGTTTTATTCTGATGCCAATTATGCGTGGCATAATGGCGAAGCACCATCTAAAGTAATTAGAATGTCATAGGGGGTATATATGGAAGAGTGGCACAGTCAAATGGCATCGATGTTCAAAGAACGTACTAACCCTATACGGATAGGTGCTTGTCTAGGTGAGGTTATCAGTACTTCACCATGGAAGGTAGCTATTAGAGATGGTAAGTTTATGATAGATGCATCTAATGGATATGTATGCTTTCAATTAATTCACCATATCACTACATACTCTTATCGACATAGTGGCCAAATGACACATAAAGGGTGTCCAGCTGGTCCTAAATCTGATTACGATGCACAGGGCGAGGGCAAGATAGTGCTTAATGAATTATGGAAAGCTGGCGATAAAGTACTTGTTATTCCAGATGAAAATGAGCAACATTTCTTTATCGTTGATATTGTGAAAGAGGGGGTATGATGTTTCCTACAGATTACAACTTCACTAATTCCATTCAATCTACAAAGACTGCTACAAACGCACAATACAAGGTGGGGCGGTCATTTAAATTCGACTATAAAACACATCGTTTTGTATTTGAGGATGGACGCAATGTAGAAGATACGCAGATTGAAGCAATTAAACAATGGATTGAGTTATTTATTCGTACTGAAATGAAGAAATACTTAATCTATAGTGATAGCTTCGGTTTAGATCTAACTAAACTATTAGGGTACAGATTGCCACGAGCATATAAAGTATCTGAAATAAAAAGAAGAATAACCGAGGGTATCATGAACAAAGTACCATGCGTTGTAGTTGTCAAAGATTGGCAATTCAATGCTGGTATTTTTTATTTCACAGTAGTTACTAATACAGGGGAAGAGGTGAAGATAGAACATGAATTCGAATTATAGTGTTGATAGCATCCATAATACGATGCTTGAACACATTGACGATGCGTATCAGAAAACAGAAGGCTTTCCAACGTATGACATAACAAGAGGTGAAGCGTTTGCTTTACTTGAACTGTGGAAAAAGGCGGAAGAAATTGAACGCAAACAAAACGTGGATAACCTAACAGGGGATGAACTAACAAGGGTAGTATTCCAACGTAAAGGAACACAACGAAAACTATCCACTAAAGCGGTATGTAACTTGCGTATTGTTGATGGCAACGGCACTATCCATGAAGGTGATTTGTTTGAAAGCGAAAGCGGTATTCAATATGAGTCGCTAGAAAATAAGGATGTAGAGGATAACTCTATTATTAAAATCAGATGTACTAAAGCTGGTGCAGTTGGTAATGTTCCCAAAGGAACAATAACACAAATGCCTATTACTATTGCTGGGATCAATGCGGTTATTAATGATGATGCTGCAAAAGGTGGCGAAGATGAAGAAGCAGATGATGATTTGCGAGAACGCTACTATGAAGAGTTAAGAGAGCCAGCTACTAGTGGCAATGATTATCACTATAAGCAATGGGCAAAAGAAGTAGAAGGTGTAGGCGAAGCTAATGTAATAGCACTTTGGAATGGTAACAACACTGTTAAGGTAGTTGTTATTAATTCAGATAGAAAGGCAGCTAGTACCGATTTAGTTAAGCGTGTACAAGATTACATAGATCCAGATAGTAAAGGTATAGGTGAAGGGCAAGCACCAATAGGGGCACATTGCACTGTAGTTAGTGCAACAGAAGTGCCTATCAATATTGATGTTAGAGGTGTACAACACTCCACAACTTCTACTAAATCAAGCATTACATCTGACATTACTGATGCGGTTATTGCATACTTAAAGAAAATAGCATTTAAACAGGATTATGTATCCGTAGCACAAATTAGTAACATTATTATCGATAGTACTGGGGTTATTGATTATGAAAGCGTTATTGTAAATGGTAAGGTTAGCAAAATCAATCTAACTAAGGAACAAGTTGCCGTATTGGGTACAGTTAGCGTGGCTTTAAATGACTAATACAGACTTTAAAGAATATGCACTAAAAGCTATCAATAAAATGTATCGTAATGATCCGTGGGTTAGAGAGTTATATCAAGTGGCTGGATTGCAGTTGCAAGATATAGATGAACTACTAGATGTATTACTAGATAATGGCTTCTTTGATGCGGTAGGTGAACGTGGCTTAAAGGTTTACGAAAAAGATTTAGGCATCAATGGTGATGGTACAGTTGAACAACGAAGAGTCATAGTACAGATGCTATGGAATAACAACGGCAAATGTACCCTAGATAAAATTAAGGCGATTGTTAAAACATTCGTTCTTGATGAAGTAGATGTGTTATTTGAAGATGGTGTGTTGAAGTTAGAGTTTAATAATTCCAGCTTTGTATATGCTATTCCTCAAATAAGAAGTAATTTGACAGTGGTCAAACCTTCACATATTGGATTAAGTATTAACGATGTACATAGCGTTGATACTGAACTATATGCTGGTAGTATCGTTACTACGTTTGAAACAACTACTATCAATCCGATGGTAGGCTTTAATTCAGCATTAGACGATGCATCTATAGTGGCTGGTGTATACATTACTAAAGCTAATGTAATTAATTATGTTAATTGTTAAGGGGGTATATAATGCCTAGTCAATATCCACAGAATGTGGTAACTAAAAACGGATTGGCAATGATTGCTGAAAGTGTGGCAACACGTAAGAATTTAATTTTTACACGTGTTGTAGTAGGCGATGGAGATGCCACAGGTAGAAATTTTAATGACATGACGGCCGTAATTTCACCAAAAATGGAATTGCCTGTAACTAGCGGTGTAAACGAAGGGAACGGCCAATATTTAATTACGGCAACATTATCCAATAATACGCTTAATGTAGGCTTCTTCCCTCGTGAAGTTGGGCTATATGCAAAAGTAGATGGTAAAGCAGAAATGCTATATAGTTATACAAATGGTGGAAATAATGTTGGGTATGTGCCAGATAAGACAACACCAATTGATAGCGAAATTTATAAAATTAGAACAGTAATTGGTAATGCCAAAAACATTACTATCAATATGTCTGATAGTACATTTGTTACTAAAGGTGAATTAGATCGATATGTAGCTATTACTTCTGGTGTTTATGTTAAAGATGCGAATAAAACTAATACAGGATTAACTCTAATAAAAGGTGATAACACTTCGAAGATAATTGATTTTATTACTGCTAACTATAGCGATAGCGATACAAATAAAGTATTAAATCTTGGAACACTTAAAAGCCTATTAGGACAAGGTGCTATCGTGGCATCTAAACTCGATGCAAACGCAGGTTTCGTAAAGTTTGCTAATGGTTTCACTATCCAGTGGGGAGTGGGTGGTCAAGATAACGTAACTAAGACAGAGGTACGATTTCCTATCAAATTTACAACTTTATTCATGGCGAACGCTATAGATGCGTACTGGTCAGGCTCTGACACGCCTAGGTATTTCGCTAACTCCGTGTCAGAGAGCGACGCAACTAAGGCCGTATTTTCGGCAAGTGATAGATATGCTGCTTCTTATTACTGGTTCGCACTAGGAATAATCTAATTCCCTAGGATAATGAACATAATCTGATCACCGACACATTTGGATATTAAGCCTTCCCTACGGCCATCCAAACAAAACTACCTGTGTCCGCTCTGGTGGTTAAGAATCGAATGGTGTTTCTATTAGCTTGAGAGAACCCACTATTCCAAGTAATAAAGCATTGTGCACCAGAAGTTTCAACACTTACAGAGTCATCGGTAGCTAAGGCTATTAGTACAGTGCTGCTAATCGGTAGAGAAATATCCTTATAGTACTTATTAGCATCAAACCAAGTTAATCCCCACTGGGGAGTTATTTTAATAATTCTATGGCTTTTCGTAGCTCACGAATAGTCTTATGTGTGTATACTCTGGTGGTAATATCGCCTTGTTTGTGGCCTAGTAAAGAACGTAATGTGTTGGGAGGTGCTACCGAATCAAGTAAACTTGCAAATGTATGACGAGTATCGTGGATAGTATGCTTACAATTTAACTGTTTCATAATATCCTTGAAATTCTTATGGAATGTTGTGTAACTGATGGTAAATAGATATGCTTCGGTGCAGGTGTATACTTGCTCTATTAGTGGCATGATGCGGTGATGTATAGGAATGATACGGCCTTCACCAGCTTTCGTTTTAGCGTGTCTTACGATGAGGTATGACGATCGCCTATGGATGTCTTGCTTACGTAAATTAAGAAGCTCACCTATGCGGAGACCGGTGTATAGCAGTATTAAAATCATATGAGAGTAAGAAGTATCTACTTCCCATAATTTGTTAATTTGTTGACGAGTAAATACTTTTCTCTGAATCGTTGGTATGTTGGGGCCTAGGTTTAAGTGTAGGGTGTAATTCGTGATAGCATAATCCTTGATGATTGCGTAATTAAATAATTGATTAAGTAACGTACGAACTTTCTTACATGATGAGTAGGAAAGTCCTTTTACGTGCATGGAATTAATCACGTTCTGAAGGTGCTGAAAATGAATATTCGTGATAGGCATATCCGATATGTTGGATATGTGTTTAAAAGCAATGTGATAAGACTTAACAGCGCTATCAGAAATAGACTGAGAGTGAATAGGCAGCCACTCGTTAAATAGTTGCCTTAATGTAATGGTATTGCGTTGTCTACGGTTTAATATAATAGCGTAACGGCGCATAATTTTACCTCCGAAAGGATACTACTATGAATCAATATGTATTTGTGTTAAACGAAATGGGCGAACGAATTACGTCCTATGTTGATAATACAGTAACGCAAGAGCAGTTGTTAGCAACTGCAAAACAAGAATGGCCAGATGCAGCGGATTATATTTACTCTGCAGATGGCGATAGTATGTTAGATGAATTTATGAAAGGTAAATTCTATGTAGACGGCAAATTCGTAGAACCGCAAGTAAAGGAACCTACCAAGGCTGAAAAAATCGCCGAAATTAGAAATTACTACAACAAGCGTTTTGAAACGCTGGAACAAATGGTGTTAAGACGCCGATTAATTAACGGCGATATTACCGATTTGCAAGAACAGTTTAAAAAACTCAATCAAGAAATGGTATTAAAAATTAAGGCGGTGAAATAATGGAAGGGTTTGAAGTTAAAAGCGATATTCCTGTAATGCGATTCTGTGAGTGGTGCTATGCAACGTTGAATCAAGACGGTACCTGCCCAACTGAAGGGTGTATTCACAATGATTTAATGGGTTTAGAAGAAAGCACAGAGGGTGAATAATGTGGACATGGCAATTTGAGTTAAATGATATTCTAACTACATTATCAATCGTGGTAATCATAGGCGGTGCAAGTTACCGCCTTTTAATTTTGCCTATATTACTTAGGAACAAGGAGAGAATGGATAGACTAAATGAGATCCTTGTTGAATTGAAAGAGGAAATCAAACTATCAAGAGAACAACGGACTAAAGAATATGCAGAACACGTTAAGTTGGTAACACGTGTTGATGGCATTGAAAACAGGGTTGATGAGTTAAGAGGTGATTTTCATGAATTTACCGCAAAATCTTATTAATTCTGTAAGAAAAATATATACTTCGGTTAGGGTGGCGAAAGTCCACCCTACTTTAGTATGGGGAGCCAGAATACTCATATTTATTATGCTAACACCAATTATATTGGCAACCATGGCTTATGCGATTTCATTTTATTTAGGCGAAATTTCTAGTGCGAACGATAAGATCATAACGATGGGGGCATTCCTAATTGATCATATGTTTGGAGCACCAGGTGTAATCGCATCGCTTACAGGATTAATATGGCTTAGTGTTGATAGAAATGGCGATGGAATACCAGATAAATTGGAGGAACAACCTAAAATAACACTATTACCAAATGTTACAGAAAGGAGTGATAAGAATGAAAAGAGGATTTGATATTTCAGCGTGGCAAGACAACGAAAACGGAACACTTTACTATGATGAAATTCATATGCAACAAGCTAAAGATGAAGGCAATGAATTTGTAATCATAAAACTAGGTGAAAATTATAACGTTGATGATTTCTTTGAGCAACATATCACCGCAGCATTAAATGCGGGCCTTGAAGTAGGTGTATATTATTTTAGCCACGCATACGATGAGGCAAACGCAGTACAAGAGGCGGAATGGGTGATTAACACGCTCAATAGTTATGGATATACTGATTACCATTTGCAAGTTGGTATTTGGTATGACTACGAGGAGCATCGCCAATTACGTAATATGATTAATGCTGGTGCATTAACTAGCCAAGGAATGACGAATTGCATTAGTCGGTTTGTTAATACATTATGGAGTGCTGGATTTCAAAATGTAGGTGTATATAGTGGTTATTCTTTATTGTGGGATGAAACATATGCATATAGTCAAATGCCAAGCGTTCCTGTATGGTGTGCACAATATGATCCACAATGTGATTATCCAAATATCAGAATTTGGCAATATAGCGATTGTGGAATGGTAGCTGACAAAGAAGTTGATGTTGATTACATGTATGATTAGGGGGAAGTATGAATGACAAAATCAAAAACTTTATTCACGCTCATTACATCTCTATTCCTGTTTGTATTGTCCTTTGTATCATTGCCTGTATATGGCTCTACGCCGACAGAGCAAGTAATATTGACACGACAGGAATACAACGAGCTACTGATGAAGTTCGAAACGCTCAACAATACAATCAACGAGCAGTTGAAGATAATAGACGAGTTAGAACAGCAATTGAACGTAGCACAGATGTCAACGAGCGAATCGAAACAAGAATTAATAGAATCGATGAACTTAATCAAAGAACAGAGGGAGCAATTACTAATAGCCAAGAACACATTAGAGCAGCAAGAGAAAACGCTATTAATGCAAAACGAATCATTAGCGAAGGTGAACGCATACTTAGAAATGCAGATGAGAGAACTCAAAAGAATCAAGATTCAACAACGCAAAAGTAAGTTGTTAAATATCCTATTAGGTGGTACTGTTGTATACCTAGTAGCCAAGAATTGAGGTGATCCATACATCTCCATAACGTGTAATGGTGGATACACGTAAAATTAATAGAAAATGTAAAAGACCTTACTGAGAATATAACTCGGTAAGGTCTTTTTTGTTTATAGGAAGCCGTTGCAGACTCATTAAAAATATGGTGTAATTAGGATTAATAGGAGGTGGGAGAAATGCTAAAAGTATTTAATAGAAACCCACATTTTATGAGGGATGCGGTAATAGTGGATAGCTATGCCGATGCATGGGATATAATATGCTCCATGCAGGAGAGGCTAGGGCAAAGAATATTACTTGTTGGAAGAGAGACATGGGGAGATTTGGGCTTCGCTGAGTATTTCCCTAATTTTGTTTGGACCGAGGATGTGAAGGCGGTCTATATTAACAGTGATAAAAATATACTATTTCCTGCACCATCGAAGTATAATCGAGCTAGTGTTTTAAAGTTAATTAAAGCTTTTGGAATTAACTATTCTATTCGAGAAATCGGATAGTTATAATAGATTGCCACCATTTTGCCACCTTATATGATAGTATAAATCAAATCAATTGTATTATCTTATGTTTACTGTGTTCGCCCCACCCTCTCCGCCACCAATACATACAACTATCACGGATTATAACAAATTGTAACGGACTATAACAAACATAGTAAGAATAAAGGTTTATGATGGTGTTGTGGAATTGAAATTATAACGAATTGTAACGAATTATAACGCAATTTTGCCACCATTTTGCCCCCAAAAGAATAAAATAATTTGCCCCCATTGCATGCAGTATGTAATGGGGGCATTTTTCTATTTATGACTAATAGCAGATCCAATTTTATTAATAGCGTTATTCAATTCTGATTTCATTTCATCAGTAACATGTGTGTAAACTGCTAATGTAGTACGTGGTTCATTATGGCCAACACGTTCCATGATTGCTTTTAATGGCACATTAGCCTCTGCTAGAAATGAAATATGTGTATGTCTGAATGTGTGTGAACTAATCGGTTTGTGAAAATCAACTTTCTTTAATATTTTATTTACAAAATGCACATCAAATGGATAACCACCATCTGTTACAAAGATGTAATCAGTTTTTGCAAAACGAGGTTTCCATAATTGTTTTGATTTATTCATGGTAATAAAATGATTAATTATTTGTTTGGCTCTAGCATCTAAGGATACCTTTCTAATTGAATAAATGTTTTTAGGCGATGATCTAATAGCCTCGTTTTTTAAACTCCCATAAGAAGATAAAGAGGCATTCACATCAATTTCGGATTTTCTCTCATCATAATCTTGAACACGCAACGCTACCATTTCGCCAAAGCGTAAACCTGTTAAGGATTGAAATTCACATAAGAGGGCAACAGTTGGATTGATAGCATCTAATTTAGTAAGCAATGATTTTAGTTCTTTTTGTGTTAAGAATTTATCTCGTTGTCGTTGTACTTTCTCTACATTTAGTACAGGTTTTTGAAGTTCTAGATTATCAAAAAAAGAAATATCATGAATAAATTCCATACGACGAGCATATTTGAAAGCTTGACGTAGTAAACTAAAGATAGCTTTCGTATAGGAATAAGAGCGATTTAATAAAATAGAATCTAAAGCGTTTTGTAATATATAAGTATTTATATTCCCTATAAGGATATCTGCAGGTATAATTTCTAAAATCTTGTTTTTATAGATCCTGTAATTACGTTGAGTAGCTGGTTTCCTAAATGATTGTCTAGACTCAAGATATTTGGTAAGTAATGTATCTAAAGTCATTTCCATAGCAACATTAGTGTTAGTTGCCTTATTGATTAATGATTGTAATTCAATCTGTGCAGCCTTATGTGCTTGTCTGCTATTTGTGGTATATGTAACAGATACACGTTTTACTTTGCCACTATATGGGCAAGTATACCTCTCAAAAAATCTATAACGAGTTTTGCCTTCTTTTGTAGTTCGTGTTTCAACCCACATATAAACATCTCCTAGGCTAAAAATGGTATAAGAAATAAGCCTTAGAGGTATGGTATAAAAAAATAAATTGATGCGGTATACCTCTTAGGTGTATTGTAATCCCTTGTTCTGTTGGCGCATAGCAGGGGACTTTTTTATTTGTATGATTTCAAATAGAACAATTTGTCTCGAGCATCTTGTAAGCTAGCAACACCTAGTTTTTTCATGACGTATGGCGTAATTAGTGGCATAGGATGCTTAGAAATCACAGTTATAAAAACTTCATTAAAGTAAGCATCACATGTTTTGTAATAATCTAATGTTGGTAAGAATGGTTTTAATAAACAAAGACATGTAAATAAATTTCCAATAGAAGATTTTTGAAAAGAGAAGGTTGTTTCAAAATCAGAGATAATTTTAATAGATGACTTTAATGCGGGATAGGTTTGTTGAAAGAAATTTGTTCCATGTGCACAATCATTACGAACGTTATTAAGGTAAATTAATGTACTACGTAATTCAGATGGATTCAAATTAAAAACATTAGAAATATTTTGTTGTATTTTCAAAACTTCATACATTTTTCTCATTTCACCAAAGGTAAGTTTATTAATGAATACCCAAATAGGAATATGTCCATGTTTAGTCTGATAGTGTTTGAAAGGAGGATAATTAGGGTTATCTGTTAGGATGTTAGTAAAATGTTTTATAAGGTCATTACATTGAGGCTTATTATGATTATTTTTTAATGAACGATTATAATTTGACGAATCTAAATAAGGCTCAACGTAATTTATTAAAGATGTTGAATCAAAAGGACCATATTTTTGTGCAAATGAGTATGCAATAGTCGTTTTTAATTTTTGTTCTGCAATAAAGATTGGGGAATACAGGAGCGATTTTATAATAGTATCTATTTCGTGTAGGCTCATAAGCTTAAAAAAATCCATATCTTTATCATATGTATCATTGTGTACAAATGGTTTGTTATAGAGATTAACAATATTATAGTAACCATATGATTGCAGTAATGTTTTTGCATATGGTAGAGGATTTTTGGAAATGGATATACACCCATCATTTTTGTCTATAATGTCTGAGTTTGTAAGATTATTATCAGATATAATGGGCAGTAGGCCTCTAGATTGCAAAATTTTAATTTGGTCGTCATAATCTTTAAATGGTTTCATAGCAACAAAAAAAGCTGCGTACATTTCTGTACACAGCTTTTTTTCAGGTTGCAACTTATTGCTAAGTCTCCCCAGATTCCGTATACAGAGTGTATCACAAAATAAGCTTTTTGACAATGCTCCCTTCAAATAATTTATACATTACAATACATGATGATAGAAATCTATTTCTTCTAATACATCATCAGTAAGTTCTCTACGTCTTACCATATGTTCAATTAAATTAACATGATGATCTATATGGAAATCATCATTAAGAATATGCAATAACTCGTGCTTTATTTCGTTACGCATATCTTCAATAGACATATTTTTACGGATATAAATATTGTGGACACCTTCATCTTCCCCAGTTGATGAAATGGCTTTTACATTAGGAATATCACACTCAATAATATTAATAATCAAACTAACAACCCCTAATAGTATTATTTTTTATTTCTAGATTTGATAAATTCTATATAGTTTACCGCTTCTTGCATTTCTTCTTTAGAAATACCACGTGATGCGGAGAATAACATACGCATTTCTGGACGAGTGCGAAGCATTTCCGCATATTCTGCAGTTTCAGGATCTACATAGTAACCTTCAGACTGATTAGAAGATGTATCATCATAACCAATAAGCCAAACTGGACTTACATTTAATGCCTCTGCAATAATTGAGATTTTATCTTGTTTTGGTTCATATTTTCCATTTAACCAATCGGAAATTGATGATGAACGAATACCAGTCATTTTAGATAAATCTGCTTGACTTAGATTGCGTTTTTGTAGAATTGAGTTTAAACGTTCTATAAATTTCTCTTTCATTTTAAGTTCTCCTAAATGTCTATCGATACAGTCATTATATACGGAAAAGCGAATAAAAGCAAGTATAAACTAAACTTAAACACGGAAAAGCGTTGACATCAGTCTAATACTAGGTTATCATTAAAGCACGGAAAGCCGTACATAGAAAAGAGGTGATAGAATGGCTTTTAATTATGACTATCTTAGGGGATTTATTAAAGAAAACTATGGAACAATAAACAAGTTTGCAGAGTTCTTAGGTATTGGTACTACTCAAATATATGAAAGACTTGGAAATAGAGTTCCATTTACACAGAAGGAAATCGACAAGGTGGCAAATGAAAGCAAAGCTGAACCATTACCACCACAAGAGATTTATCGTCTTTTTTTTACAAAATAAGCACGGAAAACCGTGTAAATTAAAGAGGCAATAAAAAAGTAAGGGGAAGTTAGCAGAGAGGTGAAATCAAATGGAAAAATAAAAAGCCACTAACAAAAGTTAGTGGCAATAGATAGGATATTGGGCGCTCGTGGATGGATTATTGGTAATGCTACTCACCATCTATGCGTTGCACCTTACAAAGTATACAAGGCATTTACTTTGTCTTGGCTCAAGGTTGTCCTGTTGCAGCAGGAGATTCCTTGAATTCACCCAATTTGCAATTAGTAATTACTTACTAATGGGACGTGTAAACATCCTTTACTTTAGAAGCTTCACGGAATTGTTTAAGCATATCAGCATTTTGAAGGTCCAATGTTTTGGATCTCCAAGCTTCTACTTGAGAGACTATAGAAGTAATACCTTGGTCTTTCATTCCTTCCATAATTTTTGCAGTAGCATTATTTAAAAATTCGTTAGATTCGTTAAGTTTTTTGAGTTGTGGTTCCATCACCAAAATGTTATCGTTTAGGCTTTTTATCCTTAACATCTACTTGTTACCAAGTAGTTCAGCATATGTCATTATCCTATCAAAAATATTATACATGAATAAATAATGAAAACAAAACAAAGAGGTGAAATCAAATGAAAGATTTAAGACCACCAATGAATGATTGGGAATTACGGGTAGTTAAAGATTTATATCAAGATCCAACTGTAATGGAAGTAGTTGCTTTATTAAAAGAAAAAGAAGGACTTACATATGCAGGAGCAAATGAAATCCTTCTCAATGTTTCTACTGTATTAGAATATGAAGCTACTTATCTTTCAAAGTTACCGTTGCAGGTAGAACAGTAATAGGTTCATTGAGCTCTATAGGTTAGATAAAGCGATAGGAGTATTTAGTAGAGGTAATACAAATGAAAGAAATCAAAATTGCAGGAAAGTTAGAGTGTAATTTCAATACTCAATTAAAGCGACATATGGATAATGTGGGAAGTAAGTTAAATGATCTAGTAGATGCAATTAAGTTAGCAAAAAAAGACGGATACAACTTAAAAGTAGATATTAGTCATTTAGAAAAAGAAGAGGTTGTACATATTGAAACAAATAAAACAAAAGAATATTTAGTAAGAATTAGAGTAGATAAAACTGAATTAGATGAAGCAATCAAGGAACTAAAGAAGATGAATAAGTTAGTAAATAAAATAAAAGCACACCAAATTGTATAGTGTGCTTTTAAGAAGGTTATTAAAAACCAAGTTTTTTACTTACATATTGTTCTACAGCAGTATCAACCATTTCTTTCCAAGATGTAAAGCTTGAATGCTGTGAAATATAGATATCCCAATCATCATCTGGGATATCTTCAAATGATTGAGTAAAACCGCTAGCTGATAAGAATTCATCAAAAGACCTATAGTTAGTGTGTTTAGACATAAAGTCACTAGTAAAGACTTCATGAAAACTAAGGCTATCAGTTTTGCCCATTTTAGAAAGGTTATCTTCAATTTTGGAAAGATGGGCTTTTAGTTCATCAAATCCATTAATTTCAAATCCCATGTAATCACCTCCTTTCAAGGTGATTATACCAATTCTGAAAGAATGATGAAATAGAAAGGAAATGTGTAGTAATGGAAAGTGTTCAACCAAAATATGTCCCAATTAGCACACTAGCTAAGATATGGGGACGAAGCAAGATGTATATCTATAGAAGAATAGATATGATCCGCCGTGAAGGTAGATTTAGTGAAATATGTATGCAACTAGGACCACAACAAACGCTGGTCCATGTTGAAAAATTTGAAGCATGGATGAAAGGTCAGCATATGAAGTGGTTAAAGGGGGCATAGAAGATGAACATTATAAATTTAATAACAACCGTGCAATGGTGCTTGGGAATATTGGGATTAGGCCTATATTGCGGAATTGAGCAAGCAGAAGGCTGGCAAATATTAATTAATGTAGTTCTAACACTAACAACTGGTATCACAATTTGGATGTTAAACAGAGTTAAGAAGGTGATAAGTTATGATGCTCAAAAAAGAAAAAGCAATGGACCTACTAATAAGATATTTAAAGTTCACTAAAGAAGAAGCTGAAATATTGAAAGAGTCTATTACAAGCATAACTGTAAATAACAAAGCTACTAGCATGGACTTTACAATATTGGCTAATGGATGCGCCATATTCTTGAAGCGTAAAGAGGGTAGTTATGAAATGCGAATTACAGGGAAAGGCCCAATTAAGGAATATACATTTTATCTAGCTGAAAGAACAAGAGGGATATTGCTTGATGCGGTGTGTAATGAGTAAATATTGCAGTATATGTGATGACTGCAATAAAAAAGGCCATGCCTACATTCATTGTAGACAGGCCAAAGGAATAATCTGCATGGAACATTGCGATACATGTCAATATTTAGAAATAGTACAAGGGGACATGCATTGCAACTATCCAAGGCAAAAAGAAAAGGCCACTAATTAAAGCAGCCAATTCATGTACGTAAATTACGTAACTAACCTAATGTAATTATATCATACATGGAGCGATAAAGATAGGAAATACCTGTTATAGAGGTATTTCCTAATTAACTAGATATAACATATTAACAAATCAACCATGGGGAGTAATTACGATGAGGAAGCGTAAAAAAGTCATATCTAAAAATATGATAGAGGTACTTGATTATCACACATCAAGAACCTATAGAAAAAATGGCAAACGTGTAAAAAAGAAAAGCATTACACAAGAGGCACAAAAAAAACAAAATGAAAAACAGGCAGAATCAATGTTAAGAATGTTGATTGATAACAATTTCAATACAAATGATTGTTACATCACACTCACATATAAAGAACAGCCTGCTACATGGGAAGATGCGAAGAAAGATATTCAGAATTTTATAAGACGGCTCAAACGTAGATATAAAAAATTGGGTAAAGAATTAAAGTACATCTATATTGCAGAGGGGAAAACAAGAATCCACTTTCACATGATCATCAATAATGCAGAATTGTATTCAGATGAAATCAATGAACTTTGGCCACATGGCATGCATAAGTTGATGTTGTATCAAGGAAGAGCAGAAGATGCGGTGAGATTAGCAAGCTACTTTGTGAAAGAAAAAAGAAGTGCTTGCTATTCAGATAAAGAAGATGCATTTAAACGTAGATGGAATAGTAGCAAGAATTTAGAAAAACCTAAAGTGAAAACGGAGATTTTAAAGCCAAGCGAATGGAGAGATTACATCCAGCCGCCAAAAGGTTATTACGTAGAAATAGATAGTGTAGTTGAGTCTGTATCAGATGAAGGTTATCCTTACAGATTTTATAGACTAATAAGAATTGAGGAGGTAAGACATGGCACTACTAGGAATAGGAATTGTAATAGGAACGATACTAGGCGTATCAATAATTGCACTATGTGTAATTAGCAAAGAATGTGAGAAATGGGAGGAAAAAGTAAATGATAAACGTAAATGAGGTATTTTTAAGCGGAAACGTAGTAGCAGATGCAGAACTCCGTTACACAAAAACAGGAAAGCCAGTACTTACTTTTAGAATGGCAACCAATAAATATGTGAATGAGCAACAGAGTACACAATATCACAACATTGTATGTTGGGTTGATGCGGAACTTTATAGTGGGTTACGTAAAGGTGATTTTGTAGCCGTGAATGGTGAGTTAAGAACTAGATCATATGATAAAGACGGAAGTAAACGATATATCACAGAGATTATAGTGAAAAATCTTACATATGGCCTTAAACAAAATGAAAGCGCAGCAAGTAACTTTGATAATGGGTTTGTAGACAATGATGAGAATATTCAATTCTAGGAGGAAATAAAAAATGAGAAGAGGTAGACCAAGAAAGATATGTAGCCATTCATTTGGACCAGCTAAAAGTGGCGCATTATGGGTAAAAACATCTTGCCCTAAAGGGAAAACATCAATAAAAGTATTCAAAGGGAAAACAGCAGGCACATTATATTGGCTAAAAAAAGAAGAATGTGAAGATTGCCCTGCATATAGTCCGACAAAGATTTATGCAAAATAGGGGGCAGCATGAAACCATTAATATATAAAGGCCTAAGAAAAAACTTGAACAGGTCAGAATGGGTAAGTAGTGATGAAATAAAGCAAAGCTACTCACAAATAAGACTATTAGCAGTAGAAAATGATACATATGCATGGGTACCAATTGAGGACGGAACACTATGCAGAGGGAGCGAAGCAAAAGACATACTAGGGCAAAGAATATACGAAAAGGACCATATAGAGTTTGATTGTAAATCAGTACAAGATACTCCAATGGTAGGGGAAGTATATTACAGTGTTGATAAATTCCAATGGAGATGCAAAGCAGTCAACGAGCAAAACAAAGGAAATGATGCGGTACTAGATTTTGACTTAGCATTTGTAGTGAATAATGGAAATGTAAGAGTAGTTGGCAATAGATTAGAGGGATATGAGCATGAATGACAGATACAGAAATGTATGTAAAGCACATGATCATATTGTAAAGTGCCGAACGAAAGAAGCAAAAAAGGTATTTATACCATATTGGGGTTATGTGGTTATTCCATCAGAAGAGCTATTAAAAGCAAGAATCAGAAGAAGCATATATAAGGGAAGCAAAGCATTTAACCAATGGGCGAGGAGTTATTATGAAAACACCATGCAGGGGTTGCCAATTCAGAGAAGTAGGATGTCACAGTAAATGTGAAAGCTATATTCAATGGAGAGCGCTTCTAGATAAATATAACGAACAGAGGAACATACAGGGAGATGCCTATAAATATGTTGGTGATAATGTAAGAACCATTAGACATAGAATGCGAAAGCTAAAAGGGTATAGCTGCACTGTAAGGGATTAAGGAGCTAGCCAGATGAAAATATATAAAGAAGAATTGTTGATATGGAGAAAAATATATGTAGAGGAGTGCAGAGAAGAAAATAAAGAACCAATAGAAATGGGCCAATGGGAAAGAGAACTAAAAGAAAATGGAGTAGAAATAATTGACAGGAGAGTTTAGGGAATGAACATATGGGGCCTGTTCGATGACGGAAACGGATGCTATAAGCAAGCAGTAGATGAATTTAATATGAATAAGGGGGGGCAACATAAGATAATCTCTATAGGGATTGGTGATGCATGTATTAATCAAGATTTAGCAGTTAATACATTACATCAACCAATGGCCCTATGGGATGTATTAGACAAATTAGAGCCACCAGATGTAATTCTAGCTAGTCCACCATGTGAAAGTTGGAGCGTTGCTAGTGCAATGAAAGGTGGCAACGCATGCTGGAAGCAAGAGCAAAGCATAACAACATCATTGTTTGGTGGGTATGAAGAAAGCAGTAAATTTACCATTAGAAATAAAGACGATTATCAGAAGTACCAATTTAAATATGACAAATCATTTTTGACAAGGATAAATGGCGAAATGTGCATATACAACACATTAAGAATAATTGATCACTATAAACCCAAAATATTTGTTATAGAAAATCCTGCATATGGAAGAATATGGGAATATATTGAAAATGTAATAGGGTTCAATATTCCATATGAAAATCTGACATACTATAACAATTACGGATACCCAGTGCAGAAGGCCACAAAGTTTGGAAGTAACATAAATTTAAAGTTACGTAATAAAAGGGTAAAAGGAAAGATTGGACTAAAGCATTACAACAATGGAGACAATAGATATAACACAAGGTCAAATATCCCAATAGATTTAGTTAAAAGCATATTGAGAGAATGTGAAACATATATAAGTAGCTAAGAGGATAAGGAATGAAAAGAAAGTGTAATAGATCTGATTGGTTATTCACACAAGATAACGACAGCACATGGAGTCCAATACCATTAGGGGAAATTTTTAAATACACAAAATACTGTGTGCGGTGTGGAAGGAAGATTTATGCCAATCACCCAAAAGAAATAATGTGTGAATATTGTGAGTTTGAAGAGAAAAAAATTGGAACTCTTAAAATAAATCAATAGGAAAGGAAAATAAAAATGGGAATACTAAGTGTTGCATTTGGAGAAAAAAAGAAAATTAAATATGAAAAAGCAAATAGCACTGGGGTTACTGAAACATATCAACTAATTACAAAAGATGAATTTAGGCCAGAGATATTAGATGCATATGTAAAGGCAAGGATTGTAGTAATTGATACATTTAAGGCTTTTAAATTTATTAAAGAAGAATGGTTAAAGATTAAATCAATTAATTTTAGGTGGCATAAAGAACTACCAAGGGTAATTGTAGCAGCAAGATATGTACTAGAAATTACAAATAAAAAAGGTGATGAATGTACAATAAGCACTTCATGGCTACCAATAGCAGAGGAAACACAAGAGAAGCTAATTCCATTAGTAGAAGAAATTGAAATGTTTGTACGAGGAACAAGAGCGCAAGGGAAACTATGGGAAGATGAATTAGAAGATGATGCGGTTGAGGGGGAAACATTTCACATCAATGATCTAGTACAAGAAGGAGAAGATAATGAATAAAGGAAAATTAATTTACTTAGCACATCCATTTGGTGGAGATGACTCAAATAAAAAAGCAGTAGATAAGATTATGAAGAATATAGTAATAGATGATAGAAACAACACATATCTATCACCACTTCATAACTTTAGCACCGTGTACTTTGCGGACGAATATGCAAAAGGATTAAAGATATGTTTAGAAATGCTAAATAGATGTGATGTGTTAGTGCTATGTGGTGACTGGCAAACGTCTAAAGGCTGTATTGGTGAATGGTCCTTTGCACTTGCTAAAGGGATGCCAATATATACATGGGAAGAATGGAAGAAACAACTAATAGTAGAGGAACGAACAAAGACAGTAAAAATAGAAAAGAACCTAGTAACAATAACAGGGAGATAGCAAATAATGACAGGAAGGGAGTATTTAATTCAGATTAAAGATACTGATTTAAATATCAAGTGTAAGGAACGTGAAGTGTTAAGATTGCAACAAGATATAATGTACTTGCAGGCAATTGATTATAGTAAAGACATTGTAAGCGGAGGGCAACCAATCACATTTGAAGATAAGATAGCAAACATTGATGCACTATCTAATGAACTAATGCGGGAATGGAGTAAATACCTAAGAGAAAGAGAAAGAGCAAGATTTCTTATTAATGCAATTCCTAGTGCCAAGCAAAAGGCGGTACTGATTGATAGATACATTAATGGTTACACATGGGAAAAGGTGGCAGAGTTAATAAAGTGTTCGGTACAAAATATTCACAACCTACATAAGAGAGCAATTAGAAATTTTGAAGAAATTTACAAAAAGGTTGATAGTATTTGACTATTAACTTATGCGATACTATATGTGGGCATGGATGAAGAGAACACTTTCAACAAGCCTCCTAGAAAAACTACACACTATTAAGGACTACATCATACATAGGTCGCACAACATAGTATGATGCGGTCCTTTTTAGTTTATAAGGATTATTTCATGAAGCATAAAAGAATTACATCCAAGAAAACAATTCAAGAAGTTCGCAAGCCATATTGTGAAATATGTGGACAAAGAACAAATATAGAACCACATCATATTAATACACGTGGAAGCGGTGGAGGAGATATTAAGGAGAACTTAATACAACTCTGCACACAATGCCATATCAATACACACAGTGGACAATATCCAACCAAAGACGATTGCTTAAACAAAGTAGCAGAGCGTGAAGGTATAACATATGATGAAGCATATGTAATTAATCGTAGATCAATGGGATATGACGTATGACTAGAATATGTTGCGATAGGGATAGATGCCTAAATAATAAATATGGCATCTGTACAGCAGACACAATTGAATATGAAGGAATATGTCAAAGCTACATTACACAAAGTATTGCAAGCAAAACTAATTGCGGAATATGCAGAAGAACAAATAGGAAATTAAAACGTAATAGCAATACTATATTAAAGTAGAGGGAAGCAATGTTAAAAGCATGTAGCTATTGTGGCGGAATTCATGAAGGAGAATGTCCACATAAACCAAAACGAAACTACAAACAGGAGCATGCAAATGCATCTAATAGTAGAAGAAAAGAACGGAAGTTCAGAAGCAGTGCTGAATGGCAAGACTGCAGAAAAAGTATATTAGATCGTGATAAGCATCTATGTAGACTATGCTTGCACGAAGATAATTATATTAGTGTAGGGCAACGCTTAGATGTTCATCACATTGAACCACTACATGAAGCATGGAAGAAGCGTACTGATGAAAAGAACTTGATTACATTATGCAAGATGCATCACTACAAAGCAGACCATGGAGAGTATAAGAGGGAGTACTTAAAAAAAATAATTAGTACCCCCCCTACCATAAAATAATTTTTTAGCG
>ERZ1036435.272-NODE-272-length-33100-cov-11.342200_pt1 | contig 33100 bp, 12 predicted proteins | sample MGYA00514223_ERZ1036435 | MGnify/ENA primary metagenome ERZ1036435 (study PRJEB33795, sample SAMN09464927) | human gut metagenome | host: Homo sapiens | place: USA: Stanford, California | collected 2016-08 | study: EMG produced TPA metagenomics assembly of the... | reverse complement strand
TTTTTTTTTTTTTTTTCTTAATTTTTTTTCTTTCTTAGTCTGTGTTGTTTTTCAATTGTTTCCTATTGTTTTACTTCCCTAAATTTTTTTATTATCTTCAGATGTTTTCGGCTTTACGGAGCAAAAACCAGTCTAATAAGAGATCTAACGATGATAGTATCAATAGTAGAAAAGATGTTAATGAATTAAGTCTTGGTGCAGGTGGCACCAGTACTAGTACTAATACCAATCACAATGACAGTCCCAGTATTAAAAATAAGAATAAGAATAAGAATAAGAATAAGACTGAGAATGAAAATATATATAAACTAACTATATCGTCAGGACGTTCAAGAGGAACTGCATCCAATACAACAAATGCTAATACGTTGGTATTAAATGCTGGTGTAGCTATAGTCGGGAAAGCACCCATCGCATCATCCCAGAATGAGATACAAACCATCAGTGGACAATCATTGCAGAGTGGTATAGATACAAATCTAATGACAGCTGGATCTGGTCGCTCTGCTGCTATTGACTCCACAACAACAGTTTCTCATGACGCAAATTCCGTGAAATCGAGATTACAAAGACTACCAACAATTACTACTAGTTATAAAGAAATCAACAATGGAAACAAACCTGTTCAAGTAGAACCACAAGACGATAGTCACTATACCTCATCTTTACTGGTAGATACAGACCCACGTTCGAATAATCAACCCCAATCAATTTCATCTAATGCTGTAGCAAACGTAGAAATAAACAGGACATTACAATTAGACCTGGTATATCACGAATCTAGAGTGTCTGAAAAATTGGTCATGCTAGATTTGAAGAAACTACCCCATATTAAAGAAGGACAACTTTGCGAACTGAGGACATATCGTAAACGTAAATCTACTTCTGCAAGAAGCAATAAAAACTCTAGAGACAAAAAATTATATTTCATTGCCCATGATTTTGATGAAGAAACCAGGAAAAGATGTCACAAGTTTGGAAATATCTCAGTGGCTTTGGGTCAATTACAATTACTCCTAGACTTACCACCAAGATCCCGTGTATGGATTAAACCCAAGAGAAAAGAAGACACTGCTGCCGATTTGATAGAACTGCATATAAAAGATATTCTTGTGAATAGAGGTGATATGTGGTGCATGTCTTCTGAATTGGTAGATACTTGTGTTTTCACCGGACAACGAATTATGTTTTTAGATTCTATCAGAACCACTGTCAACGGAATCTATAAAAATGGTAAGAAAGTACTATCGGGATACATAAATGACAATACTAAGATCGTTTTCAGATCCGAGTCATCACGGCTTTTGTTTATTATACAAATTACTAATGAAATGTGGAGTTTCGATGAATCTGGCGAACAAATGTTTCAAAAAATGATCAACTCCTTTTTCCCCAAAATCTTCAACAAGTGGAAGGATATTGAGACCCATCATAGCATAACCATCGCGTTTGCAATATCAATGGACATGTCTACATCTTCTTACAAGGATTTAAAACCTGGCCAAAGAATCAAGAACACAACAGATTATTACAGAATCGTTGTAGATCAAGTTAGTGTTATATATTGGGTTGAAATCATGGAAAGTCTGAGAAAAGAATTTATGGAAATCACAAGAGAATTATTGTCTCGTAAATCTGATGATAAAAAGGATAATGAACTTTCGGTTATTAAGGGCAGATTTGCTCCTGTGATCAAATCAAATATCCTTGAACTAATCAATTTTGCTGCGACTACAATAGTTGATCCCTTCAGACAGCTTGATCTCAGACATACGTCCACCCATGTGATGATTATCAGTCCGGGAAAAGGTTTATATGATGTCGATTACGATCTGTTACAACTATCTTGTAAAAAATTATTATCTCTAGAACTAACGATGGATTTGATTTGTCTTTCTAACCCTCCTTTACATGTCGTACCACTATTTCGATACATTGATTATGAAAATAAGCTACATCATTGCATACCGCCTTGGCTGAATATTTTTTTCTGGAATGATAAAACGAAGGATACCAATAAGTGGACTCCAAGATGCCAAATTTATGATCTACAGATGATGGGTTTGACAGATACAGAATTGGTTCAAGAACTAGAACTAGATTATTTAAACCCTTCTGATGATATTAATGATTTACAAACATTCCTCAAAGACTATGACAGAGATATTTTTTTGCCCATATCTACTGCTAATTTCAAAGCGGAAAACATTTCTTCCGATCCTGACGAGGAAGATCTTAAAGAACTAAAAAAAATCAATGATAAAACAACTACCATCCATAAATCCTCCACGTCAAGAAATACTCTGACAAAATCTCAAAGGACTAATAGTGAAGAAAACAATTCAATTCGATCACGAAAGGGCGATACAATAATCAAAGATCCTCAATTTGTAGGGAAAATTAGTAATTCATCTAGAAATAACCCGCCATATGACCTATCTGATAAATCTACCTTTGAAAAACAATTTAAGCCGAAGACAACATTCCATCCCAGTGCTATGATTAAGAAAACTCCCGAAAATATGAAAAAGCTAACAAATCCTGTATTTCAACAGCAATACTTTGATATACAAACTGATAATGGATTAACAGGAAATAGCAAAAACCTATTAATCAAAAATACAAAATATTTGACGCCGATTATCGATGAGCCACAAACTCCTTTGGTAACGGGTAATCTATATCGTACCCGTTTCGAAAGCCAATCCAATGACAATGAGTTGAACGAGAATTCGAAGTTACCTGAACGTGGAGGAGGAACTGACGAAAGAAGAAATGTTTCAGCTGCAGATACACTGAAAGATGTTACTAAGAAATCATCCATCAAAGATTTTACTCAAAGAATATTCACGAAATTTCTGGCTACCACTAAACAAAGCAACTTTAATTCTGATGGAATAAACTCAAGTGCAATAACTGAAGATGCCGTTTTAATAAGTGATGATACCGATGGAAAGACAAACAATAATAACGATTTCGCTGTTTACCCATCCTCTGTAGCAGATGGAGATGTGAGCGGTGACAACCAACATAGATTGAACAATAAAGATTCTTTTACGAGCATATTGAAACCTATTCCAAGACCACAACTTGGAGTTAAGATCTTCAAGTCTGACATAAACAATTTATCTTCAAATGAAAATGTCAATTCTGAAACAAAACAGAATTTGCTTGGAACGAGAAATACTATAAATAGAAAACAATTCACAGCAAGCCCTCATTTTACCTCCAGTACAAAAAATTCGGTATCAAACCATAGCCGTTTCATCAAGTTTGATAGCATGGATGATTGGATTGAAATCTTAGAAGACTCAATACCATCATATAGTTTTCTTGGCGATGACTTGTTACCTACGAGATGGAGAGACGTATGGCCTAAAAATGTTTTTCGAAAATACAGCAAATGGAAATCCTTTACTTCTCCTGCTGAGCTTCCAATCACTTTGAAACGTTTTCCATCTAAATACGAGCTAGAGAATAATTTCATGCTGAGAAATCACTCTGTTACTCAAAACTGGGAGCAAGAACAATATAAATTGACCACGAAGGACCTTTTACGTAATATGATATATCTGAGATTACTGGTTGGCTTCCAAATTTGTACCAGTAGCACCATCGAAGAAGTGGAATCGGCTCGTAAAGGAGATCGAGATGTTTTTGCTATTCATAAATACCTGAGAGGCGATCTGACAGGCACTTTCAAAATATATATGTTAATGGGCTCTGAGATCCATAGGTTACATTATGACAACAGTGGAACTATTAATGTCGAAAGGTACATAGAAAAAAGTGAGCGTAATGTCTTTGATCAGGTACCTAGTTACACTTCTTTTGTTAAAACCAGATACGACAGTAACTATAGAAAGACTGATGTTGATCCCATCCACACGAAGAGATCGGAGTTTAATTGGAATTTGTTAGATCAACTATTGGCAGGTTACTCTGATCCATATCTCTACGATGAATGGCACGGATTCAGATCAAAGTATGTTATATTGCCTGCAGAAATCCCGTCAAATACTTTTTCCATGGTTGTTAACGGCAAAAATGAGACACTTACAACTGAGGAAATTAGAGTAGAGGGATTGAGGAAACTAATCGCATCAATAACTAGGCTTAAGCTTTTATCTGTTGAAGAATCCAAGATTCAGAAGGATAGAAAAACGGAGATACAACCAGAGGTAATTTTCTATACAGGATCACTATTTGATTTCTTGAATGAACAACAAGCTCAACTTGATAGCTCGACTTTAAATTTCAAGGATTCAATTTTTGGTGATGTTACAAAAAAATTGAACAAGAACATTGACTTGAAAAACCTTGCACAAGAGTTACAGATGGGTGAAAACAAACTTAACTTAGTAACAAGGAAATGGCATTGGAAAAGACATGCTAACTGTTTTGTTGGGTCTGAAATGGTGAACTGGTTGATACGTAACTTCTCAGACATTGATACAAGATCAACGGCAATAAGCTATGGCCAAAAATTGATGAATGACGGACTGTTCATCCATGTCTTGGATAAACATAGTTTTTTGGATGGTAATTATTTTTATCAGATATCACCAGAATTCATTATCAACATGAATACGGTTGAGAGAACTAATAGCAAAAACTCAAACACATCTGATAACAATACTTTGAAGAAGACAACATCTCGTAATTCAACTGAATCGAATCTGACTCCACTAAGTATGAGAAATAAAGTATCCACCATGGATGATGACTCAACTCAACTTGCGAATACAACTTCTGCCAACTCTTATAAAGAAAAGAAAACCGTGGTTCTAAGTAACTCAATGCTCATCAATGTTGACCCTAGCTCAAAGTCATATAAAGAGGAGCTATGCACAGTCCACTTTGATAGAGTTCATAACCCTGAACATTGTTTCCATATCAGACTAGAATGGCTGACAACTACTCCAAAACTAATCGATAATATGCTTGGAAATTGGGCAAGAATCTGTGAGAAATACGGTTTAAAGCTAATAGAGATCCCATGGAATGAACTCTGCACGATTCCATCTGTGGACCCATTCCATACTTTTGTACAATTACATCTGGTTATCAATCCTTGGGAGGATCCAGAGTTCAATGACCCAGAACTTTTCGCCGTGAGTAAATTCTATTATCATATTCATCTTTTGAAAATGTCTGGGTTCTTACTTGATAATAGAGCCTCTAGATTCTTTCAAAGAGATGACGCTGACTTTGAAATAATGTACTCGTGGGGTAAACCCCAATTCAAATATGCGCAATACATTCACACAACCGGAGCATACATCGCTGAAATGAGAGAAAATGGTAATATCTTCCTGGCTCCAAATAATGTCTACATGTCAAGAGTAAACAGAGCTAACGTTATCAGTAAGACACGCTCCAGCCCCACTATTACAGTAGACTCCAGAAAAGTTGTGATAGAATTTTCAAGGACTTGTTACAGCTATGCCAAATTACGCGCCGTCTTCCTTGACGCAAAAGAAAAATGGTTGAGCAACAAAACTGTCGAAGACTGAAAGCACTGGCCTTAGATTTATCCCCCCCACAGAAATTGCATCCCGATTCCCTTCCATTAGACATATCAATTTTACCCACATATTTAACAGTCACTAAATATTTATAGATTTTAAGACATACTCCTAATGATAATATTCACTATTACTCCCTAAGTCTTTGTAGATCCTACTCATTGTGTCCCTGTAAAACATAATCATAATAGAATTTATACACTAAATATAATAAATGGCGTAATCAGAATGATTATTTTTCTGTCTCCCATTTCTACCGCTGCACTCACATAAGCGCTCAAAAATTCAGAAAAGATTTAACAAGACATTAATGGAAAGAGCTTGTTGAATTAGTCTAATACAAGAAATGAATAGTTCAAAAAAAAAAAAAGAAAACCGATGTAAAGGGTTCTAATGTTAGCTATTTAGTTCTTATACGTAGATAAGCTTCCTTTTATGATAGAATTTTTGAAGGAGCTTATGCACCGACCAGTCTTTGAGCAGCCTTAATAACATCACCCAAAATACCCGCAGCAGTAACGGCAGCACCAGCACCAGCACCTTGAATAACAACTGGGTTAGTGTAACGTTTAGTCTTAATAGAAATAACATTATCAGAACCCTTTAATGAAGCAAATGGGTGTGAGTGGTCATACTTTTCAATACCAACAGATGGCTTACCAGTAGCCACATCGACTTTACCAATGAATCTCAAAACCTTGTTTTCCTTGGCAGCCTCTTTCTTCAATTGAGTTAGTTCATCGTCGTACTCTGGCAATTTTTGAAGAAATTCATCCACAGATTCTACAGATTCCAATGGCTTTGGGATTAGAGATTGAACTGGGAAAGAAGTTGGAGATTCAACTTTAACACCAGAAATTCTAGCAACGATGGTGACTTTTCTGGCAACGTCTAGACCGTTCAAATCGTCTCTTGGATCAGGTTCGGTGTAACCCAACTGTTTAGCCACTTTAACAACATCAGAGAACTTAACATCATTTGTAGTGGTTGTGGAAAATTCATTGAAAATGTACGACAAAGTACCGGAAAAGATACCTTCAATCTTTTCAATTTCGTCACCAGTTTGAATAATTTCTCTCAAGAAGCCTAAAATAGGAAGACCAGCACCGACAGTGGCTTCATGGTACACCAAACCGTTAGTTGGCTTACCTGAGAATAGAGAATCCCAAGTAGCTAGATCGGAAGAGAAAGCTTTCTTGTTTGGAGTGGCAATAGAGATACCATTCTCTACAAAGGTTGGATAGAAGCTTGCAATGGCAGCACTGGATGTGTTATCAACCAAAATGACAGGAATTGGTGACTTTTTCAAGAAATCAACCAGTTTCTCCAGAGCAAGAGGGCCCTGGTTTGCACCGTTAACAGCCTTAGCCCAGTCAGAACCCAATGCCAATGGGCTGTAGTCTTCAGATATCAAAGCCTTGCTCAATTCTGCAACATATATGATATTGTAGGTGATGTTGGACTTCATAGCCACGATTTGGTCCAAGAAAGAGGAACCAACAACACCAGTACCGATAATAGCAACATTAACACTCTTGTTAGACATTGTTTCTTTATTTAATTTGTATCTAGCAGTTTCTCAAAGTTAGAAATGTACGTTAATGAGAGAAGAGTTTAGTTTATTGAATTGAATCAACTTTTGTGTAAAAACATCTGACTTTACATTTATATGAGTACAAAACTAATTGTAAATGAATTTGAAAGAACCGAGGTTAGAGATGAGATCACATTGGAAAGAGATGAACGGCCAGGTGAAAAAAGTTTCGTCATCGGGTTGACTCCTAGAAGTCTTTTCAGTCATTGTGTAAAATTCCATGCCCTTTTGGCTACTTTTTCATCTATGTGTGATATTCCGATTACTTTTTCTGCTGCAAACCTCGAAATTCAATTATCATCTTCACCACAGCAAACTGTGAATTATAAGCCGAACGCCCTCAAAAGCAAGAACCAGTTGCCCAAAACACATCTGTGGCTGGAGCCATGATATTCTGTTGCAAGTAAACAGACATTTCAGAATATGTGCTACAAAGGAAGTAACAATTCGGACAGACTTAGTAGTGTAGAACAGACAGAGTAATTGTGGATGACTTAAACATCGTTCGTTGTAAAAACAGAGCATATATGTAGTGTAGAAATTATAGTTCACACCAAAAGATAAATACATTATTGCCAATTACCAGAGCTATTTACATGTTCTAAACCAAATGCTTCTTCGTACTTTTAAAATTACATATAATTATATAACAATTGAGATGTATGCAATACTGTCCCTAAGCATGACGGAAGTAAGGCAACTCTAACAATTTATTATGGGTGATATGGATCCCAAGCTAAATTTTCGTAACTCATGGCAACTTATCAACCAATGCTCTAATTTTGTCGAATGCATCCTTCTTACTTACTTTCTTTCTGATGTTAGACTTGTTTTCGGAGTCTGACACCAATTGAGGCTCTGTCTCGGGATGTTCTTTCCTATATGGCTCGTAGATATACTGGAAAAACAATGACAAACATACAGTGTCATAGACCACACTATTGGTGCCCTTCTTAAGTTGGTATGCAATTTTCAGTACCTCTAAAATGTCTTCAGCGATATCTGCTGCTTTTGAATTATCAACAATCTCCTGACTATATTTCACAAAGTCATTATAGTTGATGTTGCCCATATAGGACTCTGTATAAACTTTATCATGAAGCAAATACTTCTTGGTAACACACTCAATGAAGTACGACGTAGCAACATCATTTGCTTTACCGATATAAGCCATACCGGAACTAAACCTCCTTAACTTCTTGGTTAATAGACCTATCGATTGGGCATCCTTGTCATATTTCAGTAACTCTAAGTAGAACATCACGTAATTGTGGGTAAAAACAAAGTGCTTCCCTGGCCGTTCATAATCTGGTTTCCAAATATTAACCAAATTTTTGTTGACTGATCTAATGGATATAATATTATCCATCCATTCCCTAGATTTCTCTACGTCTTTCATCTCCATAAATAAAATCTCAGCAATATAAAAATATGGTTCGTGCTGCCATTTTTTCTTATCCTTCGATATGACATATTTTAGCAACTCAATCAGTTTCGAGAAAAATTCACGTTTTTGATAGTCTTGAGTCAGAGAAACATCTAGGATCCAAAAGTCATCATCAAAACCTTCAAAGAATTTGTCCCTTTTAAGAGTTGAGAGAGTATCTTCCATAGTTACTTTCCCTTCAATATAAAGTTTGTAAAGCATATGAATCAAGGCCACATGAGGTTCCACAACCGAATCTTTCACAGAGGTATACTTATTAGCCAGTTCACATGCCTTTGACATGTTATCAATCATATCCCCTTTTCTATCCAACTTCTCTGTAGAATAAACGATGGCTATAGAATAGAAGTTGAACCAATTCAAACGATCCAATTTCCCTGCTTCAAGAAGGCTTTCTTGATATCTATTTGCGAGTGTCAAACACTTAATCATTGTATCTTCAATTGAACTATCAGTAATAGAATATATGGGTGCGACTGATGATTTTTCAATTTCAGAACTAGTTGCCGGGTTACTTGACGAAACAACTAAGCTCGATAGATTAGTGTCAAAGCACAAAGCCTCCATTGGCTTGTATACTGCAATCATTAGCTCGTTAGCCAAGGATTCAAGGCATTCTACAATAACTATCTGCTCATCAACGGTTCGTGTGGTTTCATTTTCAAAAAACAGTGTTAGAGACATCGCGTAGCAAAGTATTGCTCTTTTCTGTGTGGTTGCTATAACAGCTTTCTTCTCTGAAGATGATATTTTATCTGCTGTCCATAATAAGTCATCCTCCACTATGTAACTGTAACATTTTCCAAGTAAGTACCAACTCTCAAACCTTTTGGTATTGTATAAGATATCATTTTTGAACATAGTTATAATTGCATCAAGCTCTGATGGCCTGGCTTGGACTGACCGTTTTCTTATTTTATAGAGGTTTAAAGCCTGTATACCAGATACGTAAAATACCCCTGCATCCATTGCTTTTTGAAATTCATCATTTGGATTTTTTAAATCAACCTTATCTTTGCCTTCAAAACATGACTGAAAAAGTTTAGATGTTATATTGCTTCTCAAATATCCATTAAATGCATGCAAGTTCCTCATGATAATGTAATTATCTTGGGATGATAAATCTCCAAAAGTTTCAACAATATTATCCAAAATTTGCTTTGAAGCTATTTTGGCGCTATTGATATAGGGGTGTTTATCTTGATATTGCAATTTAACCAAATATATACCCAGGGGCAAAGAGACCATTTTAGACATCTCCATTGCCTTAGTCTTATGTTGACTCACAATTGAAGAATCCCCTGATAATTGGTAGTGATATTTACACCACATAATTTGTTTTAATTGAGTAAACGCCTCCTCGTTAGTGAATTGACAGATCAAGTTCTCTGCAATTTGTAAAAAGTTCCCAGAAGCATAATCACAAAAATTATAGAAAGAAATTGATATGTGAGTAGTTGACACCAAATCAATAATACTGTTTTCTAGTTCAGGCTCTGATGAAATCTTACTCTTTAAACCAATATTGAGATGAAACAACAAAAGAGTTAGTATATCAACAAATATTGATTTAATTGTTTTAGAAGATTTTGTAGCCTTTTGAAAAAATGTTTGCGTGCCGCTAAGTTTGTTAGGGGTATTAACTGGAAGCATTGGAAACAAAATAAAAAAAATAAATACAAGTTGGGAAGTAGTATCATCATACCAAGACAGCTTTTTTTGAAGCCAAGCATTGTTTTTCAAAACTTCAATACAGTTATGGGTTATATCTTTCAAACATGACATCATTATGAGAAGACGCTCCTGTCTTTTTTTGGGTCCCAAGGTCCGATAAGTTTTGCATTCAAGAGTATCAACTAACAGTTTTAGCATAATCCCATATATTAGTGTTGTCTTCTCAATATCATTTTTTTTTACGTATTTCATGTAAATTAATTCCCATAGCTTGAACTTAAGCATAAATGGGGCCGACATAAAAAAATCTATCATATCATCATCATCTCCTCCAACTGCATGATTTTCTGATATTGTTGATAAAAGTACGTTCTCCAACATTATAAATTGGGAGTTATTATCCTCACTCTTATCTGACTCTGAGTGTTTATCAACGTTAACCAGTTTTTTTATCATTTTCAATTTCTTCAATTGTGTATCTACGAAAGACAAATCAAAACTTGAAATAAAATCAGCATTTGGATATAGATATACCGTACTTGAGTTGTCCTTCATCAAAATTTGGTGGACTTTTTCCAGAATGTTAGATAATAGACAATTTTGAATATCAGATGTACACTGAATAAGAGTATAGTATGCCCACAAATATCTCACTGTCCAATCTCTATCAGTGGTTTCCACCTGAGCAATAATTGAGTTCCATTTTGTAATTTTTTTTTCAATCTTGACTTTTTGAGTTTTTTGGTCATTAGCCTTCTGGCCTAGTGATAGCTTGCTGTTTATTTCCTCACATAACTCCACTAAGCTATTAATCAATGTTTCAAAAATTGATAAAGCAACATGTCTATATTTAGCAATATCAGATTGAATAAAGGAAAAGATGTTTTTCTCTATACTCAATGTAATCCATTCGACATCCCTATACATCTGTTTGGTCCATCTCGTGGATGTTAGTAGTCGGTCTCCATTCTGATTATCGAAAAGGAACCAAATTAGCTTAAATCTTAATTCGTGGAAATGACATTGCTGTCTATTAACCTTATCCAAAAACCTTCTTAAAGAGGTTTGGCTGATTTCTGGAATATGGTCATCAGATTTTTGAAAATTTTTAGAGTTCAATAAGGTCTTGAAATGGCTCAATGAAACGTCTGTGCTGGATTCAACCTTTTTTGTTTTAATTTCTTTTTCATTTTGAGATGAAAGGCAATCGGTGTGCCAGTGCGACCATTCCTTCAGGCATGCTAGAAAGTCAGCATAGATAATATCATTCGCTTTGACTTCCATCAAATCAGGATAAATGGCTTCATAATCATAAGGAGCCTTGCACCCCAATAGGGAGAGTATTTTCGTATACGAGTAAAACATTGGTTCGAATGTCATGGGCGTCTCGCTATCAGCGGCGCTTGAATCACGATCTCTAAAGCGCTTACTACTCCTCTGTGCATGCTTCGTTTCTATTTCAGTTATACTTCTCTTTCTATTATTACCATTTGTAGTAACTACTTTGTTATCAGTTATTTCCTTTTCTTCTGTAACTTCATTTTCGTTGTTGCTATTGTCATGGATTTTATCAATTACAACCTCTTCTTTTACTATAACCTTTACAGCTTCAATTGGTGTTTCTGTTTCGGCATAAGGATCTGAGTTCCTTCCAAATAATGCTAATGATTTTACAGTAGGTAGTGTTTCCCGCAAAGACCTCAACAGGGAGGTCCAATCGTAGTTATCAAGTTCGATATCGTGAATATCTAGACTTTTAATAAGTTCATCATCCTCAGTTCTCAGTTTGTTTAGTTGCTCCAAAATGTTCTTGAACTTCACATTGGTCCTTGGCAAATGTGAAGTATTTTTTGCTTGGCCATTGCAAATGATTTTCTTCTCTAATACTGAGGATGCATGCAAGTCTTTTAGGAGATTGATGTATTGTGATATAAGGACTTTTAATTGAGGTAAAATATTAGTTCGTTTTCTTCCAGAGAACAGCAAATGAGAATCATTATTCATAAACTCGTTCTCTAACAATAATTTTTGTAGTCTTTTGCTTTTAAAACTCTCAAATATTTGCACAAGTACTTCGATCACATTATAATCTGCCTCACTATGTCTTAATGACTCCAAAAGGTTTTCCACTATCTTTAGAATATTATCTACTACATCTTCTGAGCTCATACTTTCGCTATATTGATTCATTAGGAATTTATAATAAAAGAATCCTCTGTTTCTGTAAGCCAGATACCTTAGATTATCGACAATTGAAGAACTATATGCATAAAGTCCCCATTTATCTGGTTTGATTACCTCCTGTGACATAAGCTTCTCAAATAAGTCGTTAGCGTCACCAAACTTATCGTCCTTTAATCGCTCAAGTGCATCTTGAAACAATTGAAAACATAATTCAATCTGCGTCTCCCTAGTGTGCTCCTCTGCCTCCAATTGCTCAATATCAGGAGACTGGTTCAGGAAGCTGAAGGAAGACATTGTAGTATTATGTGTGAATACAAAATACTACTAAATGCAATCAAATCAATGAAGTTACACAATCTTGAACACAGTGCAAATCACTCTTTCCAGTAACTTATCTGTTCAACTAACCTATTAGATCGACTGAGCTGCAGTTTCAAAATAACTGACTGTTTGTTCTCTCTGCTTACAATTTATTCTGTATTTAGCTTTTAATAAATTTGGCGTCGTTTCTACCAAGAGACCCTTTAATGAAAAAAAAAATAATAAAAGGCGATGAGCTTCCTTTAGATAAAACTTAACATTAGTTAAGAAGTTCGTTGGAATCAGGTCAAATATAGATTATTAATTAAGGAATGGCAAGCTAGATAATACCATTTTTACACCAAACTAATGAAATATCTGGTTGAAGAACTAGAAAATGTTGGTGTCACGTTAATAGCTGTTGAAGCTCTGAATAATGTTAGTTATTCTATATCAACAAACAGATCAACTCTTGAGCTAAGAGTTATAAACGATAGCTATAAAACCTCTATAAGATTGAAAGGATTGAATTTAGACAATTTATATGATGAAAAAAATGGGCACATACATCTGAGTGAAACAAGTTGTGGCTATGTTAGACTAAAACGTAAAACTCAGGCATTGACAAATAGAATCTCGCTGGTGGATTTACCAGATGACAAATGGAATATCGAGCGTTTTAAGAAAATGCAGGGTTTTCAGATAGCCTGTAATAACTGCAAACTTGTAGTTTTGGATTCTGAAGTAAATATTAAGAAAATCTCAGAGATGCCATCTGAATTCTGGGCAGAATTCATGGATTATTGGCATTGCCACAAACCAACTATAGGAGAGTCAAAAACGGATGCAAAACCGTACGATTATTATAAAGAGTTAAAACCCCGTCTAAATGAAGTTTTAGTCGGCAATACTTATTTTCAAACTATTGGGTCAACTATTGACAGGAAGGTGGTTGTTCAAACGGATGGAAGTGTTGATTGTAGTAATTGCAGATCTACGCTTGGGTATAAGGAGGGTTCCGAAATTCTAGTCCTCGAGAAACAGAACTTGCAACTGCAAGACACTTTCAAGGAACTATCGGAAGATTACCCGGGCTACCTTGTGGTGCTGGCAAGAATACTCAGCTTACTTAAGTTCAACTCCACCAGATATTTTGCCCTTAAAACTGGGGGTCAAAAGCCGATTTTTATTTGGGTTCTTGCGTATGATTGTAGCGTTGCTTATACAGGGAATGAACTTGTTCAAAGAGCATACAAGCTATTATATAAGGATTCGTGGGATCGACCTCCATCTAGTATGGAAGACATACAATTATCTGATGATCTATTAGATAGTTTTTTACAGCAACTGACCAAAATTCATGAACTGATACCTGAAAATCTCAAGATGTTTAATGGTTGGAAAGTATCCTATATGTCTATTGAGGATACTAATCCCATATAACCATTGCCACAAACTGAATCGATAACAGTATCCCTTCATGGCAAACAACTAACCTATTAAACTCATTATAGTTATATACACGATCAACTCTTTATATACCTGCTTGTGTTGCTTAAACTCTGACAACGATAATTTAACAACTTCAATTCCTTATCTACATCCACTGTAGAGTCTTCAAACGGAATTCAAGATTTTTCCGTTTTAGGCCATATGCAAAAAGGACATTTTGAGTTTTTAAAAGCATTGCGATAGTTTGATTATAATATATATAGGAATGCGTCTCTATCTCCAAATAATTATTGAAATTTAAGAAAACCTAAGTCTAATATCAGATAAAGAGCAGCCAATAATCCTGTTTAGAAAGGTTGACTTTTTTTGTTTAATTTCATTATCAATTTTATTAATCCATTTGATTTTAGAGAGATCAAGGAATAATGGTAAAAGTGGAAACGGATAGCGCTACTGGGAGGCAAATTCTAGTAAGAACAACTGAGGATAATAGAGAGGGTTTTAGTTTTGTTGAAGTGATTGATAGAGTTGATTCATTGCCTTCAGATTTTGAACTCAATGAGCAATTTAGGAAAAATGTTTTCTATATGACTACTCATGACGGTGTCAAAGTCGGATTTGTTAATCGTGGAATTCTAGAAGAAATACAAAGGGTTGCAAACGAAGAATTGCTAGAATTGTTTGAAATAAAGGAAGCTGAAAATATACTACAGTTTAAGTATAACTTAGATTTTGATAGCAGAAATACTAGATTGGATGAGTTAGGGTTAAAATTACGAGATAAATCAAAGTTGCAAGGAGTGAAAGGTTGGAGAAATGAAAAATATGCTGTGTGGGTAGGTAAGAAGCCATATGTTTTGGTGGAGAGAGCTCTCTCTGGTGTTTTAGGTATTATTACATACGGTGTACATGTTAACGGTTACATGTTCGATGAACACACCCAAGAGATAAAGTTTTGGATTCCACGACGCTCAAAAGATAAACCTACTTGGCCATATCTTCTAGATAATGTAATTGCGGGAGGATTGGGTTATCCTTATGGTATTGAAGAGACTCTGTATAAAGAGAGTATAGAAGAAGCGAATCTTGATAAAGAGTCAATTCAAAAGAATATTAGGGCAGGAGGTGTTGTTTCATACTTTTACTTTCCAAAAGGAAATATTAGGGATAACTTCTATAACGAATCATCCGCTATTGTTGGAGAGGTAGAATATATATATGATTTGAGATTTGACTCCAATATGAAACCCTCACCTAATGATGGGGAGGTCGACAGTTTCAATTTACTGGATTTACAGCAAACCATAGATGCCTTAGTTAATAATGAATTCAAGCCAAACTGTGGGCTCATTATGCTTGAATTCCTAATCAGATATGGATATATCAATGCAGAAAACGAACCTAATTACTTGAAAATCATCAATAGAATGCATAGGAGTTTTCCATTTCCTACGCTAAACTAAATACTTAATATATCAAAGCCTAAAAACAACATACGCCTTTGAAGTACGGCACATAGAAAACTTTCATTTAGAGGAGCCAGTTAATAATTTCAGAACATAATATTTTGTCCCTTTACTTTTAGAAAGATTAATTTTAAAAAGAGATATAGTTTCCATATTTATATAAGATGGAGACAACCTGAATTCAGTTGTTTTATTTAGCAAAACTCAATGAAATATCTAACCATTTTCTCTTGATTACTTCTCTAGCACTTAGTGGAGTAGCGTAAATCAGAGGAGAAAAGAATACAAAACACCAAACCAAAGCTGCCAGAACAGTGATGTTAAATGTAATATAAGCAGCAGTGTAAATAGCTGGGTATTTCTCAAAACTAACACCTGGCTTTTCCTCATCTTTGTATGGGTCGTCAGATTTACATCTACTAAAAACGGTTTCCCACAGACCCGCGGCAAATAGTGCTGCAATCAAATGTGCTGGCAAATAGTGATGCAGAAACTTTTGACGACCCATCAAAAAGAATGGGAAATAATGACAAGCCCAACCACAGAATAGGTACGCTAATGGACCATATAGTTTTTCCCTGGTAACCTTGTTCAAGGCAAAGTAACCACGTTGTCTTGTAATTTGATCAGCAATGATTATTCCTACATAAACAGCGAAACTAATAACCTGGAACCAGAAACCAATAATGTTACCAATGAAGTAAATTTGGCGCCTCTCTTCATTTTTAGTCCAGAATGAAACACCAGACATACTTCCGGGCCATGATTCGGGCTGGGAAGCAAAAGGATGCTCAGACGTCAGTTTATTATTCTGCTCGAACATTAACTTTTGTAGTTCTAACCATTTGTTAAAGAAAGGCATGCTCTTGATTTCTTTAGGAGCATAAGCACTTCTCTTTTCATCTAGATTCATGATACTGTCGATTGTCCAGGCGTTACCAGAGTCCGTCATTTTCTTATTACCATTGACTTCTTGTTGTCCGAAACCCCAATCAGGTAGAAGCTCATCATTGTGAGACCATAGAGCTACGACAGTCTCTTTATGAATTATACGTAAGACTGCGTTTTTTGATTTTATGATATGACCCTCATCTTTCTTGTTAATTGGTTGAAATCTAAAAATGGTAGAGTTTGCTCTTGCTCCCAAGGCATCGTCTTTGTGAACTGTAGTAATTTCCTCATTTGTGGGGTAAAGTGGAGATGCAACATCATGAGCTAACAAATAAGAGTCAGTTCCAACATGTCTCAATCTAAATTCATCACCAAATCTTATATTATCACCTTTGGCCTTGTCTGCAACTGGAAGAATTTCCCATTGATTATTAACGTCTTCATGCGTATAACATGTAACCTGTTGTCCCTGGGAGGAGACTCTATCATCCTCATAACGTAATGGGTAACGAGCAAGGTGCGAATGTAGGAAAGCACCTGTGTCTTGATTCTCAAAGGTAACGATATCGAAGAATTGAACTTCTTTAGATAGCTTTGTAGCTTCAGAGTCATGAAGAGTATCTTGAAACTCAGAAGACATGAAAACGTCACCGGGTCCCGAAACATTCAAAATGGCAAAGTGGACGTAAAACCAAAAGAGGTAAATAATGAATGGGATAAGAATCAACCCGTTCAATCTTCTACCTATATGTTTGATCAACATCCTGATTGAAAGTTTTGCGTTAATATCCAACAATTGCCACAAGTTAACCACCACAGGAATCCCGATAGCTGCATACGTCATCACACCAATATATTTAGTCGAGATAACACAGGACAAGGAGAAACCAGTCAAGTACAACCAAATGTACCAGTTCCAAGAAAATGGTTCTTTCAACTGTAGTTTATAGAATCTAATGTAAGAGTAAACAGTTGCAGCAACCGAAATTAACAAAATGGCATCCAATAAAATCAATCTAGTCTCGGTTACATGGGCGTTGTCAATAGCGACTAGCATTGATGCAAGGAAGCAGGTTATGGCCTTAAAGTTCAATTCCTTCATAGATTCAAACATGATAGATACAGTCAAAGTGCCCAGTAAAGCATTAAATGAACGGTACGCTAAGAAAGGTGCAGGGTGCTTGTCGTAACTCAATCCGATTTCTTCAAACTTGAAGGAGCCGTCGTAGTTACATAGCCAACCGATGAAAGCAATCATCATCTTAGCCAAAGGAGGATGAACATCGAAAAAGAATGTCCTCTCCAAATAATAGGAAGCAAACTTTCCGAAGTGTACTTCATCGAAGACCACTTCACGAGGATAGTAAATCTTATAGAATCTCACTGCAAAAGCAATGGCTGTGACTAAGTAAAAACCAAGCCTGTAACTATTATCAGAGTCCGGTTTAGGGTTCAGCAACCAATTCTGAGCGAGTTGCTCTGTGGCAGCAACGCCTTTGTTGTATTTCAAAGATACATCGTCCACATCCACTGAGGACTCCTTAGAGGCGCTTGAGCCAAATTTCTTAGTTCCAGAAGACCGCTTGGTAACTGCCATTATTTGGTGTTTTTCTTCTTCCAAAACTGATTGTTGTCTTCCAGTTGCTCTCTATAGTCGAGTTCTAAAGAAAGTGAAAAAAAAAAGTAGATATAAAGGGAACTTGAAAATGTGAAATCAGTGACAGCGTTATTAAGCACAATCAATGTCTACACGATAAGACATAAATAAACACCAAGCCAATTGAGCAATACTGAAGCTTTTCTGGAAAATCTTGTGCTTTATATTTGTTTTCTTGTCCAGTAGAAGCAACTTTTGCAAATCATTGGGATTTTTGCCCGTCAAAGTCACTCCTCTGCCTTCACCGTCTTTCATTCTCTTTTTTCCCTTCAACTGCCAAAAGCGAAGATTGTGCCAATATTTCATACATTTAAGGGTCCAAAGAAAAAGGCTGTTTACCCGGAAAATATTCAGTTCAAAGGACAGGTAAACAGCGAAACTCAATGTCCTTGTGGTTACTTTACAAGAGGACAAGATGTCAACGCATGGTTGCAATACTCTTTCGAGGAGAACGCTCGTTTACATACATGCTACATGGTATGGTAAAAATTATCCGTATAATGTCTCTTAGACTGTGCTTATGATGTATTTATTTTCAGAAACGCAACGTTGCGCTACGTACGCACTTTGTGTAACCTTCTCCATCAGCTTGACCCTGATGTCGATCAATTCTTGGTTCACAGAAACGTTTCCCATGACCACTGTGCGTTCGTGTACTGGAAATCTTGCTTTACACTTTTTTTCTCATCTGCTGCTGAAAAAAAGACCTGCCAACTTGGAACCATCGTATGTACTATATCGCATCGCAGCTAGTGGTACTGTTTAAGCTATATATAATCAAGTCAAAACAAACCCCTCGTAGTGCTTAGCAAGAGTCAGAGTTTGGAGCCTATAGTCTGTAAATTACTCGCTACAAGCAAAATATATTAATGCAAAGGCTTTTGAAATTTAGTGGGCATGGCAGCAGGGCGTTGTTCCTGGCCCGGAGGTGGAACTCTAACATAGCGAGTGGGACGGCTGGCACGTTTCAAACCACTGCTAAGCCACTGAGATCTGTCAAGCCAACAGAAGCAGCTTTGGCACTTAACGGGAAGTTTCTGGAGTCAACAAATGGTAACGAAAATGGTACCACTTCTATGGGCTCGATCGATTGGTACACTTCATGGCATGGTCTTGGCAGTAAACCGTTTGATGCCACTGTACAAAAAGCACTCGCGTTACCTTTGGAACCAACAGACATAGAAATCAAACCCGACGGGCTGATATATCTCCCAGAGATCAAGTACAGACGCATATTGAATAGGGCCTTCGGAGCTGGTGGTTGGGGTCTTGTGCCCAGGTCCCAAACCATTGTAACATCAAAACTAGTGACACGAGAATACGGATTAGTATGCCACGGCCAGTTGGTAAGCGTTTCACGTGGTGAACAGGATTATTTCTCGGAGACAGGAATACCCACAGCCACAGAAGGGTGCAAGAGTAATGCTCTAATGAGGTGCTGCAAGGATCTAGGTATCGGTTCAGAGCTATGGGATCCTGTATTTATCAAGAGGTTCAAGACTGAGCACTGTGTGGAGAAATTCGTGACACATATTGCAACATCAAAAAAAAAGAAAATATGGATAAGAAAGGATAGATCAGTTGAGTATCCTTACAAAGCATAACCTTTCCACACCTCACAGCATCCGCAGCTGAAAATTTTAACCTAAAATGCTATTTATAAATATTTCTAGACTATACACAAAAAAGTAGAACCCGTTTTTACCCATATCACTCTACCATTTTTAATAATTTAGTCCACTCTGATACATTGATGAAAATGTGTTAGACGCCGCTTAATACATTTGAAGCCAAAGATATCAATCCCTTCTAATCAGATAAAAGAAGTGTTTCTGCTGTTACAGTTCAAATTTTGAATTTTGATATGCACATACAGATGCTGCTCAAAAAAATCGGACATTAATGTCCTCCCATTGTATTATCTTGGGCATAATAATTCTTTTTTAAATATGTATCAATTAATGCTTGTAGCTTGAATCCACGCCAAAGCAATAAATTCAGCAAACAGATTATTTTCAGCTGTCTTGAATTCATTTCCTTTGCGATGCTCTTCCTAGCATCAGAATAAAGTAAAGTCTTGCAGATCGCCAAATTATTGGAGAATGCAGGCAGGATACTGCGGAGAAATAAGACCTACAAACCCATTTGTAGTAGCCGTAAGGGCTTGAAGCCTTTTGCTTTGCCAAGTTGCATCCCACTTTACTGTTGTAAAATACGGGCCATAACCAATTTATAGGTTGATAGTCCTAGTGTTCTACAAGTACACTGCAAAACATATACTTGTGCTTTTTTTTTCAAGTGGAATCCCACTGTAATCCGAAATATTTTTTCCAGTTCTATTTGAGTTCTTGATCAATCGATAGTGACATTTGTAGACTCTGACATCATCAAGAACATCAAAGAACGTTCCTCATTCATGCGGTTGGACAGTTCTTGACAGGGACAGATTTATTAACATTTTTTACTAACTTTCTGCTAGGAATGTTGAGGCCACTTTTCTCTTTAAAGTAATTGTTATCTTATCTATGCCATCCTAGGTTTGTTATTGTTTTCTTTGAAATCAAAACTCTATTCTACCTACATTTTTCTACTTTTTTAAACATGCCAACAGCCAGTTACTAGTATGCTCAACCAATCATGAACTACAAATTAAGAACTCCTAATCTATGACTTGTCTCCGATTTTTATATATAATGACACATATGTGTTCTACATAAGAGATGATTTGATTATAGGGCTGTAGAGATAACCAACCATTTCTAGAAAATATCATAGACAATCTTATTGCTCTGAAAGTCAGAACAGAATTGACCAAAGTATAGGATTCTACTGATTATAGAGATTTGAAATAAAATATGGACGCATCAAGGTTGAAGATCACAAAAGTTTCCACTCCAAGTGAAAGAAAGCCAAATGACCAGCTAGTCTTTGGTAAGACTTTTACCGATCATATGCTGACCATTGAATGGACCTCTGAGAATGGTTGGGACGCTCCGGAGATCAAACCATATGGCAAATTATGTCTTGATCCTTCATCAATTGTATTCCATTATGCCTTCGAGCTGTTTGAAGGTATGAAAGCATACAGAACAAAGGATGGTAAAATTGCAATGTTCAGACCTGAAAAAAACATGGAAAGAATGAACAAGTCTGCAGCAAGAATTTGCCTGCCAACATTTGACGGGGAAGAATTGATCAAACTGATCGGGAAGCTGATCGAATTAGATAAGCACTTGATTCCTGAAGGTGAGGGATACTCTCTCTATATTAGACCCACTTTGATCGGTACATCTGAAGGCCTTGGTGTAAAAGAGCCAGACAGAGCCCTACTTTTTGTCATTTGTTCTCCTGTTGGCCCTTATTATAAAACTGGATTTAAGGCAGTTCGCTTGGATGCTACAGACTATGCAACAAGAGCATGGCCAGGTGGCGTCGGTGACAAAAAACTGGGCGCTAATTATGCTCCTTGTGTATTACCCCAGACGCAGGCTGCCGCTAAGGGTTTCCAGCAAAATTTGTGGTTATTTGGTCCGGAGCACTATGTCACGGAAGTTGGTACAATGAACGCATTTTTTGCATTCAATTGTAAGGAAACCGGTAAGAAAGAATTGGTCACTGCGCCATTAGATGGAACTATTTTGGAAGGTGTTACTAGAGACTCCATCTTAACTCTTGCTAGAAAGTATTTGGATCCTAATGAATGGGAGATTAATGAAAGATATTTCACTATTCATGAGGTCCAAGAAAAGGCTCATAAAGGTGAATTATTAGAGGCATTTGGAAGTGGTACAGCAGCTATTGTTTCCCCTATCAAGGAGATTGGATGGAAATACACTATTATCAATGTTCCTTTGATTCCTGGAGAACAAAGCGGACCACTTACAAAACAAATAGCATCATGGATGATGGATATCCAATATGGTAAAGTAGAACTTGATAACTGGTTAAGAATTGTTGCAGACATTAATTAATTACGAGATCTTTGTAGGTGCTGAAGTGGGATGATCTCTAATTCGTGAATTTCAAGGGATCCAGCTTTCATATTTATGATTTTATCTACATAATTAATATCATAATTATTATCTTTTAGTAAGACAAAAGATATCAATACGCATAAAATTATCTCCAGTTCACCAATACCATCTTCACGATGACAGAACCTTTGAACAACATTAAATTATTATGGAACCAATTACATAGTTCCCGTCATCTTTGTGGTAAAGAAGGTCATATAAATTTTTAAAGTTTTAGATGAGATGAGAAAACGGAATATTTTAATGCCATATAAATTAATGCCCTAGATAAAAAATTATGTATTATACGTATTATTATTACAAGTGCAGAAGAACAGTAATGAAATATTGTTTAGAAAAAAAGTCAGCATTTTAGGCGATGTAGTCACTAAAGATTTGTCTCACCTTCTTCCAACCTTTTAGGTTGTCTAGTCTTTCGTTAAGTTCCACAATTTCCTTGGTTGGGATATATCTATCAGTCACGAAGTCCATATCTTCATACTTAACAAACCAATCTCTCTTCCATAACCACCATATAATATAGACAAATGGAAAAACGAAGAGCTCCAAATAAACAGAGAAAAAATCTGTAACGCTCCATGGATCAAATGCTTGCCAACCTTGAATTAGGATGATGAAAACAGTAAAAATTACAAGGAAATAAGGACCAAAGGGATATGTCCAGTTCTTGAACTGCAGTAAGTCGGTTTTTCCTTGAACTTCAAGACCTTTTCTGAATCTGATTGATGTAATACCAATACATAACCATGCAATTTGGTTTGAAACACCAACAATGTTTTGTAACCAGGTCCATAGAGTACCCGCACCTATGAAACTGGCACCCAGGCACAAACCACCGACAGCCCAAGTGATCAACACAGCAACATATGGCGCCTTATATCTATTAGTACGTCCAACAATTTTCTTTGGCAAGTACCCATCCAAAGCCATGTTGTACATAATTCTACTACCTGCAAATAGTGCATGATTACATGCGCTAATAACACTTGTTAAAATGACAGCGTTCATAAAGGAACCAGCCCCACGAGTACCTGCCATTTGGAACACAAGAGTAAAAGGAGAAGTCATGACAGATTTAGTAGATAAACCTGGGTAGTCATATGGAATATTCATACCAATGAAAAATGTGGATAAAACGTAGAATATCAATATTCTCCAGAAGACAGTTTTTACAATCTTTGGCGTATTTCTAACAGGATTACTAGCTTCACCACCAGTTAAAGTGATTGATTCAGTACCACCATAAGCAAAACAGGCGCTAACAAATAATGATGCAAAACCCTTGAAACCATTAACAAAAGGAGCCTCGCCATGTGTCCAATTCTTGAAACCAATGTACTCATGTTGGGGATTCTTACCAACGTTCACAATAATAGACATAATGAAAAAGATAACAATGGCAATAACTTTTAACATAGCTAACCAATATTCTGCTTCACCATAAATTCTAACATGGATAACGTTTAAGAATAAGACAAAAAACCAGAATATAAGGGAAGCACCCCAGTATGGGAAATGGTGATCAGCGGTATGCCAGTAATCCAAGACCAGCTGTAATGCAGTTAAGTCACTTGCCACAGAGACAGCGTCATTAAACCAATAATTCCACATCAATGCACATGCGAAGGATTCTGAGCCAAATTTGCGTGCATATGAACAAAAAGAACCGCTGATAGGCATGAATGTCGACATTTCCCCCAGACATAACATAGTCAAATATACTACACCACCTATAATTGTATAATTCATAAACAACGAAGCTGGACCACCATTATGCAAGGACTTCGCAGTAGATAAATATAGACCTGTCCCGATAATGCCTGCAATAGATATCATGTTAATGTGCCTGGGACTTAATGCTCTGGTCAAATCTTCACGAATATTTTGCTCCGGATCAAAATCAGACCTCAACTCATCGATGTCTAGCGAGCTGCTCACTTCATATATTTCTTGCTTGCCAGAGTCGACTTTAACAGCCTCCCGGTCTGATATAGACGAACTCATGCTGTGTTATGTGTTAATGAAAATATGAATTTTTTTTTTCTTTGTTAGTTTTTATCTTTGGTGTTAAGCGGTTGTGTGTTTCTAGTGAAATGATACCTCTATCTTATTACTGACTTGTTTGTAAGTTAGAAATCTTCATGAAGATTGTACATAAACTCATCTTATCATTTCGCTAAAGATATACACTTCCTTTATATTATATTGTAAAAATGATGGGAGATATAGCTAGAGAGAAAAAAGTATTATTAAAAGTAGAATGTTCATTACTTAATGCCACAGTATTTCCAGTGGCACTAACTCAAATCGTCCCCACACCACCACTTTAACCGATTTTTTCAAATTAAAAAAAAAAGATAGCATTACTAAAGACCACACACTCACAGGACCAAAGAAACATTACAGCTCAAGAGCTGTATTTGATTTCCGATGTGCCATCAATCTATTAACCGTAACGCAAAATCTATTATTTATTTCAGAACTGTTAGGTTGTCCTTGCTCCCATATAGCCTCCCCATTCCAACTTATTTCTTGACTATTGCTTTTTTTTTTCTTTACAGTACGGAAACACAGTCCCTCTTTGCTCATCCTATAATCTATTACACACTGTAGGAAAGCTTCTATCGCAATATTTCTTTGCTTTGAATTGTGCTTTCTTTTCATGGACTCATCGACTCTCTTAAAATTTGGTTGCTGAAACGCTGACAAGCACAGTGCGAACGTGGAATAGAAAATGAAAAAGAAACAAAGGACCACTCCTTTTGATTTACTCTTCCCTGATACTGCTAAAATCAAGATCCGTAGAATACTCTTAGACAACAGGGAAGAAGCTGCTGGACCCTTAATCAAATGCCAGGAGGTTAAGACCTCTAGTACTCTCCCCCCCTCCTCCACTCCTCCACTCCGCGCGCTACGAGAACGGATCCCCCACAGTTGCATTTTTCTGTGTTCACAAAATGCACGTCGCCGTGCAAATTGAAGAAACAAAGAACAATGACAACTGCCAGCAGTAACAAGCAGAAACAGCAGAAAACAAATGGATACGTAACTTTTTGAGAGCAATTCAAGTATTGAATTGTATTCTTTCTTGCGGCCTTCATAGCTTTAGGCTTCAGGTGTACAGATTATCTCTGTGTATGAATTCATCTATTAGCTTACACAAACAGAAAGGGTTCCATCAATTACTGTGCTTCCCCAGATCGGATGCAGCACTACATCATTCCTACTTCTCTTCCCCGTTCTGAGAGGTTGTTTGCACGGCTCCTCCACAGTTTACTCTGCACTCTGGTACTCAATGCTTTGCATCATAGTTGTAGAGTGGGCCCTGGAGGAGGGGGAGCTAATAGATATGAATTAGGAATGGAGCTGGACTGTGACCCACGGCTATTGCTGTGCTGTCTAATGAGAGTCCGCCAACCTTTCTATCAGAAAGTAATGGAGGAAAAGACAAAAAAAAACTGTGAAACTTGCGTTCCCCCCCATGTTTTGGCACCATTTACAGAAGTTTCCTGTAGCGACATCAGAATTCACATATTTCATCAAGTACCTTTCAGTTCTTTTTTTTTTGTTCTTGACACAATTTTTCTCTTTACTTGCTGGAAAAGGAATGGAATATAGCATTTTGGAATCGATCGTAGAAGATTTCCGTGTGGCATATCTGGGCGAAATGGAAAAAAAAAAGGAGTGAATTCCGCGTGATCTGATGCGGCGACTCGCCTTGTTTCTGTAATGGTGATGACTCGCCGTTCCAGTGCTTCTGAAACTGCCTAGGTGCAAACGACTCTTACGCCTTATATAACACTCTACACGAATTATCTACCCCCCCATTTTCTCAAAACACACCACAGTTTGGTTTTCCAGTTCTCCGTCCTACTTCGATGAGGAGGTAATGCCAGTAAGCCAAACCAGCATGTCATATTGGTGGTATACTCTTGCTCATGATGGCAACTTCATATAAATAGAGAAAATTGCAACAGTCATAGCTAATCTCAATAAGTTATGTATAACCAAGAACACCTCTATTCTCACCAAATGTATGGACGTCTCCTTCAAGCCTATGACCACCCTTTGTGCGTGCTTGTCCGAGTAGAAGATGATAGTAAGGCAAACACTTATTACTGACTGAGTAGACGCATACGGTGTCCGTTTTTTAAGTCTATAGCAACAGCGCCACAATAGCCCTGAACAACCCCCTCGTACACAATAGCACTTGAACCAACTTACATCAGTAGAATTCCTTCATTTCCCAATTAGGAAGGTGCCGTACATCTACGTATCTAGCTATATATTGCGGAAAGCCTATGTGCTTCTTTCTGGTTGTCAATATTAACAATGGCCAAGACTTCATGACAACATATTACGCGGCAAATGTTTTCAGTTTGGTGTTCATTGCAATTTACATCAAATAATAGCGATTCCGAATTTTTTTTTACGTCCGCTTTCATCCCCACGGTACTCGAACTTGAGGGTTAGAGACTCAAAACGTGCTTTAGTTCTGTTGGACTTTGTCCAGCCCTTGGACAATAATTCACACTATATGGGTATTTGGGGATGTTCATTTGAAATAGCGATAAACTATTATGAAGACAATACGATCAAATACTTTCACCATTTGCAATTAATAGGAGCAACATTTTAGAGAGAATTACTATCAAACTCAGATAATTGCGAATACTGCAACAAGAAATGAATTATTAAATGTATTTCATAGTAACGATTGCTATGTATGTTTTGGAGACCTGTTATTAGACATTCTATAAAAACGACCAATTACGTTCGGTATCTGACTACAAACTCACGGAAGTCCAGTACATTGTCTCACTAAGTATGTTTACCATATACAGATTTTGAATTCACACTTGTGTAGATATATAATGCTTGCTATTGGAGACGAACTATCCATTGTTCCATGTATGTAAGACTTAACATAAGTGGCACCACTTTAGACTTCATGGATATTCATTTTCCCACTTTCGCTTACATCTGGAGATACCAGGGCCATTTTTTTTTTAGGTATTGTATAGCTTTATTCGGCAGTATCTAGTCCCCACCAACCAACCATGTTTCAATTTGATTCCTTAATACTTGGTTTCAATAAATATTCTGTAATCACCTTAAAAGTTATATTTGGAAAAATTAGGATGGTCATTATATGATGAAAATAAAACCTAATCTAGTACACTCAAGCGAATCTTACAAAATTAAATACAGATACCTTGTACAGATACCGATTTAACGCCTATAAGAATTTGCAAGTTGTTTTTAACAAATGAATCAAAATTTTGACCTAATATAATGATCTAGACAATGCAGGTATGATTAACAATAAAATCGACATGAACTTATAGTACACAAACCTCAAACTTTCCTTTACTCCATTTCTTGTCAATGCTTGGAGAACTGTGTAGAACAAATCTTACATCTTTTCAAAATGTGCGTTGAGACCAAATAGCATTATCGTATCGTAGAATTACATAAATGACAGTAGACCGTCTAAATAGAGTCTAGTATACCAAATACACGAGGGCACATAAGAAGGCATAGTAAGAACAAACAACTTCCAGAGATACCTTTCCTAATTACAATTTACCCAACAGTGTTTTGTCAATATTATCTAGCAAACAATATCTATTAAATATATACTTATTTAGTATCATATTCAGATTATTTCACTTCTAGACGAGTAACTCCCTGGGGTAGCTACTAAAGATGTAAGAGCACTAAGTTAACAAGTTGGAGTCAAAAATACGAATACATATATTTAGCTTTTTTCAATATAGTTTTTACATATGTTCCTTTTTTTGTGTATTTAAATTTGGTAAGTAAGGGAGTTCTCAGCCGATTCATAAATAAATACTAACGACCTAATAGGCGCTGTATCAGAATATTTCGGCATGTTTTGTGATATAAAAATATTATCCTATATGGCATTGTGTTCAGATATTTTTTGCTCTTAGATATTCCAGCCAATTTTTCTACTATCGTACACACAGTAATTATTAAACTAATACCAGATAAAGGATGCAATTACTTATTGTTCAGTAATCCGCGAATTCAAACCTTAGGATCTTTCACAGCAAATGCAGGTTCAAATTGTTGATATAATGGGTCTACTGTGCTGTTCTTGGTAAATTCCGATTATACATGCAAGAATTAGACAGTGCACCTTATCTGATTGATACTGTCTCCATCTAAAACTATTTCTGTGAACAATGCAAAACACCATCTCTTACATGCTTACATTTCTCCCCTTTTTCAATTATAAGGAGTTGACGTCTCTCACGAAATATTTGTGGCCCCACATATAATTCATTGCACTTGTTGAAGGCAACAATACTTTTTCCTTTAATGTTTTGCGTAAAAACCCTGTGGAGAATAATATGAGCATTGTCTCATATTTTCAACGGTATTTATAAAATGTGATTTGATATTACCTAAAGTGATTAAACAATTCAATAGTAGCAATTGTTTCACTGTTAGCATTCTCGATGATTTACACTACCTATACCAACCCTGTATCTATCCATTACGGCCAATTACCTAGGGTCTTCTATTGCATTTATTTGCCATGCTATTATCTTTCTAGAGGTTTATCAGGGATGCTACATGACCTGATGAAAACCAGCATAATCACTAAATTCTTTAGTTCTAAAACTATACGTTCAGCACACAGTATTGAATTCCTTCCTTACAAATAATGTAGCTGAATCTATCGTTTTTGCTTTTCGGATAATATGGCTGACAATACTTGGAGTCCCGAATATATATATATATGACCAAGCCATTATACAATCCAGTATTACACGTCCCTTTTAGAAACAGGACAATGAGCGGTAAGTGAGTGAAGTAAATAATGTTGCTGATTATATTAACGTTGCAAGCAAAATCGCCAAGTATATCATTTTCCTTAAAGCAACATTATTATCAATTATTATAACTTTATTTGATATTATTGAGGACAGCATTGAGGCTATCTCCTGAAATATCAAAATCTACATTTAATGGGAAAAAGGAAGACTGCTGTGACCGTAACTCAATTTGCTTGCTAGGTTTTAATCAAAGATATTTAGGATAAAATATGTTACAAAGTCAAGGTTTTTCTGGTCCAACATAAGAATGGCAAGCTGACATAGTCAACTATGGGTACATAACTGTTATTTCAGGAACCATTAATCTTCATGGTTACAACATAGCTGTGGCTTTTATTGAATAACACTTACACTGCTCTACCAAGACGATATTTAGCAATCAATAGCAAGGAATTTTTTCTCTAATCCTTGAGATCACTCACAGCAGCTGAACTGCTCACACCGAAACGCTAATTGTTAAGGCGAAATTCAACTTGATAATAGAAAGAGATGGTAGATGAATATTATCCAACTGCATATAATTCAATGATAGGCAATCACATTAGCGAACTATATGGTATAACATCAGGGTATTAATATCAAAGGAGTTTCTCAGAGGCCTATAGTTGAATCTAATATATATCACCTGACTTTTTATGATGGTGGCGTGAAGGCCGAAACTATGTTAAGCGACAGATATCTTACGTTCAACGAATTCATTTGTCTCATTTGGAATTATGTGAGTTATTCTAATTCTCAACAAGATCATGAATCCATTATTAGATTCACATCGTCTTATCTAAACCGGCAGTTTGAAGAACAATTTTTTTTGTGTTATCATAAAAGTAGCTTATCTAACACTATTAGGGCAATGTTTTTTGTGTACTAGAATCAACTACAAGTTAATTGTTAGAGAAATTGGAACACAAGCTAAAATGCCCGATATATGGTTGATACAATGCCACAAGAAGTTAAGAAATGGTGTTACTCTTTTCTTTTCTTTTCTTTTCTTTCTTTTATTTTTTTTTGGCAGAAATTTAATGGTGATTTTCGCACCATTCTAAAATTTTGATAAGACATCAAAAAGCCTTTTTGACATCTTTTACTGGGTGTTTGAAATTTCTCGAACCTTTTTGCTGTGGCTGAATCTTTTCAGTTCTACGCTACATCATAACCCTGTCACTGGGTACCCAGTCGAGTCCAATGGTAACAAGTAGGGCAAATTATTGTAGAGCACAGGATTAAGTGTAGAGCTGATCGTATGTCTTGTAGAGGCTGGCACTAACGTTGATTAGGATCGACATTATGAAAGAGGGGCGTAAACCCTCTATAGTTGTTCTATTTTTGGCTCGACAGTCTTTGGACTTTTATTTCTCTTTAATTAATGACCAAAGAGTTTCAGTTGTAAAAACCAGCGGCTCAACGTTAGTGATAAAAAGAAAGAAATATCGAACAGTACAAATATATGACTACTTATCGTTTTTAAAACCATAAGTTATCGGAACAAATCGCGGAGAAAGTTATGTCATAATTGGAACATACCTTTATGATGAAAACATGACATCCAAACTCCCTGTATTTGTAAGAGAACAATAAATTTTCATGTAATATAATTTGCAGTTAATTTGTTTGATACATGCACCCTACCTTTTGTAATTATATGACAATTGCAGAGTTCTGCTCATTAAAAAATTACCTAATGCATATGGTGAGAAATGAAAAATTGATACTTTGTTCTGCTCAAACTGATCCTACTGCTACGAGATCAAAACATTTTCTTTAGCTCTAGTTTGATTAAAATGTGAATTCTACTAGCACTAACAGGCCCATCATGGCTCACTTTGCACTTAAAATTTCTTTTTCTTCAAACCGCTTTTGGTAACTGTGTTAGAAAAACCTTTCCAAAGCTAGTTCAATACCTAAATCATCAAAAAAATGAATAAATGCCATTTTTGATTTTGTCTCACAAATGCTCTCTAATTATTAGAAAATTTCTTATATGGGCTGAAAATCAATGAAAGACTACATACCATAAAATCAGCAGCACAAAACAAGAGAAGAAGAACTTTCAGCGATTTGAAGCTTTCTTCCATACAGCTCAAAAACATTGTGATAAATTAAAAAAGGAGTATGTCTTATGTTAGACATACGTCACTAAACCACGCCATTTTCCAGTTGAATTGGTAACATGTTATCGGACTTAGAAATAAGAAGATGTCAATGTCTCATTCTTATTCCTTTGTATGAAATAAGTGCTTGATGATAAGCACAGTCAAAATATTGACCAAGTAACAGAACCTTAAATTCCTTATAACCTATATGATATGTGCCTATTGTTTGAAGCCATAATTAGCTAATATCCATACAGAAGACTGCGACTTATACAGAATGGGAAATTGACAGACTTAGTAAACGCTTCTTTCTCTCTGTTGACCATTTCTCTGAGTACTTGGTAGCACTTCCAGTTCAAAACTTCAGGTTCTACTCTGCTATTCTCAAATAAATTTGTTGATAAACCATGCTTTGGTATAACAAATCTGCATTACTTTTGTTTCCTCAAGTTCATTTGATAAGTCTCTAAACAATCCGTGGCTATAACGCCAAGTACCACAGAAAAAAGAAAAGTATTTTAATGGTGAAATAAAATTGTTTGAGGGATAACATATAAATGTCGATAAAAAGAAGAAATTTAAACCATGGTTAACAAAGTCGAAGATGGCGTGAGGTTAGAACAATAGCTACTATTGTGTTGATTTTAAATTGGTATTTATGAGACCAGTAAATTGCGATGTATTCCAAAACAACATTTACTGCAAATATACTTTTTTGTTTGCTGCTCCTTCTCAGGTGTTGCGCTGCTATCCTCGAACCTGATAATTCCCTACAAATATTTGATTCCTTCTTAAGTAATCCATCAAAATATCCATTAGGATGTTCACCAAAAATTACAAACCCTAAAAAGGGTTTGTCAATGGAACTGTATTCATATCCATATCGGAAGAAAGGTTCTCACCCATGCTGGGATCCTGCTTATCTTGATCCGAATTTTCCAAGGGTGGGTTACAAAAAAAACAAATTAATAGCCCGCGTTGATGGTGTTAGTGGCGATATCAATTTCAACTTTCACCCTAAAAGACAATGCACACCAATAGCCGATTATTTACCTCCAAACTTTAACTATAATGAACCCATAACAACTACAAACTTTACGATGCTTCTTTATGGCTACTTTAAGCCAAAAGTCACAGGGTTGCATACATTCGATATATCTGCAGACGATTTACTCTTCATGAATTTTGGCGCTGGAAATGCTTTTGACTGTTGTAGGAGAGACTCAACAGCTGATACTTTTGGAAACTATGTAGCTTGGGCAATTTGGGGAAGGCGAATAGTGCGTAACAAACTTACTGTGCGTTTAGATAAAGGGATATACTATCCATTAAGACTTTTTTTCAATAACAGAGATTACTACGGTCAGATGAGACTTACATTTAAAACAGAACATGGATCAGAGCGCATAACAGATTTCTCAGATTACTTTTTTTCGGTTGATGATACTTCTGAAGGATGCCCAGGTCTGATAACTTATGAAAGTGAATGTGCAGATGTGAAATCATCAACAGTTCTAGAGACAGATTATATTACTATCCAAGCTGAGAAAGAAGTGTTACCAATTATAAAAACGATATATTATGTCGGTATCCCGTGTAGCTCTAGTCAATCTATATATGGGTCATCATCATCGTCATCATCATCTAAAAGACTGGACTGCCCTTCTGGTCTTTTCTTTGATCCATTAGCGGAAAAATGTGTTAGTATATCAACACCTCCTCTCCCTCCTATACCATCATCGTCATCATTGCCAACATCATCACAAGAATATTCATCTAGCTCTCACCGAGTCCCCAGTAGTTCTCATGCTCTGATTCACAGCTCAAGCGTCGTAATATCAACTATCTCAAGTTCGATACCAAGTTCGATGCCAAGTTCGATACCAAGTTCGATGCCAAGTTCGATGCCAAGTT
>ERZ1036435.271-NODE-271-length-33180-cov-14.143125_pt1 | contig 33180 bp, 20 predicted proteins | sample MGYA00514223_ERZ1036435 | MGnify/ENA primary metagenome ERZ1036435 (study PRJEB33795, sample SAMN09464927) | human gut metagenome | host: Homo sapiens | place: USA: Stanford, California | collected 2016-08 | study: EMG produced TPA metagenomics assembly of the... | reverse complement strand
CCTTCGGGGGTCGGGGCGGGCGGCAGTTGAATCTGCAGGTACGCCAAGCCGGAAATCAGGGTCAGCCAGCCGACGCCTACCAGGGCGCTCATTAGCGCGATCCACTGCAGGGCGTTGAAGATGACCCAGGGGGCGCGGGTGCGGCCCAGACCGTAGTCGATGCGCACCATGTCGCGTTCGAGCAGTTCGGGAAGCTCCGCCTCGCGGGAGAGGGCGGCTTCCTTCATGCTGCGCTTCCACGGTTCGTCGATGCGGGCCGCCATCTGCTTGCTGTATTGGCGCACGGCGTTTGCCATGCCCGCCTTCTGCGCGGCGCTCAGCGGGGGTAGCGAGGATGCCACCAGCTCGGGTGCGTTCTCGCTATCGGAACCGAGCATACCCGCGGACTTCTCAGCCTTAGATGTGCTCTTCGTTTCGTCTTGCTGCCCCAGGTGCAGACGGCGCAGGGGGTCAGCCTTCAGGCGGCTCATCCAGCGGGTGAGGATCCAGCCGGTGCGCTGACCCGCGGCGCGGCGGTAGGAGGCGGTTGCAGCCTGCAAAACCTGTTCTGCCTGGCTGGATGAGTAGCATGCTTTCACGAGCTTCTGCTCCGCTTCGAGGGCGTAGGCTCCGGCGAGCACGGTCCCCTCTCCTCCGGCGTAGGTGCGCAGCTGGGAGGCGGTGGCGTGCAGCTGCGCGTCGGTTCGCTGTAGGGATAGGCTCTTGGCGGCGGCTACCTGGGCGAGCAGGTCGCGGAGCACGTCCACGCCCTCACCGGTTCGTGCGGAGACGGCGATGGGTGCGGCTAGCAGGTGCGCTTCGGTACCCTCAGCCTGCAGCAGGCGGGTAAGGGATGCGAGCACGGCGGGCACCTCGGCGGGTGCGAGTTTGTCCGCCTGGTTGAGCACGCAGAGCGCCTGCGCGCCGGATGCGGCAAGCGGCACCATGAAGTCGCGGTGGATGACGGCGTCGGCGTATTTTTGCGGGTCGACAACCCAGACGAGTACGTCCACATAGCGCATCATGCGGGCGGCGAGGTCGCGATTGGTGGTGGTGACAGAGTCGAAGTCGGGCATGTCCAGCAGGATGAGGCCGCCGGTGCGGGTGCGCATTTCGCCGCGTCCACCGACGGCTCGGCGGATGCGGTTGAAGAGTCCGGGTGCCGGTTCGGTGACGGCGTTGGGCGCCGCCACTCCCCCGGCTACTTTATTGTTTCCGCCTGCTTCGTTACCCTCGGTTGTCTCTCCTTCGGTGGCGAGCGCCTGAGTTTGCGGGTAGACGCGCTTGTCGATGCCGAGCCAGTCAAGTAGCTCTTCACTGCCTTCTGCCTCCCAGATTGCTGCCTGCACGGTGGAGGTGGTCGGGCGTGTGGGCGCGGAGAGGGCAATGTTCTGCCCGGCGATGGCGTTGAATAGCGTGGATTTGCCGCTGCCGGTCGCGCCGAAGAAGCCGATGACGGTGTGTTCGGTGGAGAGTTCGCGGCGTTGGCTGAGACGTTCGAGGGTTTCGGCGGCGTCGAGCAGAACGGTTTCGGGGACTCGTCCTTCGCCGTAGCTGATGGCGTCCTTCAGGGATGCAACGGAGCGCGCGAAGGGCGAAGTCGCCACGGCGGGGGTGGCGCCTCGCTCGGCGTTGCGCTCAGTGTTCTCGAGTTTCTTCTCGGGGGTAGTCATAGTGCGTTTTTCTTCGTCTGTGGTGCGGGGTGCCTGTCCGGAGTGGTTTAGCGGGCAACCGTGCCGTTAGTGTGGGCTGCGGCTTGGCTCTGTGTGGTTTGACTCTGGGCGCTCATTTCTGCGGCAATCGCATGCACCTGCTCGGCGGCGCGGTGAATGTCCTCGGCATCAGCCTGTGGGTCGGTTTCTTCGAGTACGGCGGTGAAGGGCTGAGCGTGCTCGGTGAGCAGATCCGCCATGCGTTCGAGCAGGTCGGTGCGGGCGCGGGTTGCCATGCGGCGCACCGCGTCTTCACCGAAGACGGACTCGAGCAGCTTGGTGCCGACCACGCCGCTACCGCCGGCGATACCCGCCTCAATACCGGTGATGCCGCCGGTGAGGCTGAACGCGGCGACCATGAGCATCACGGCAGCGGCGTTCACACCCAGGGAGAGGAAGCGGGCACGTTTACGCTTGTCGGCGCCTTCTTCGCGGATCATTTCGAGGACGGAGCCCTGCCAGAGGCGAATCTGCTCGGCAACGGCCGCGGAGAAGATGTCCTCGGCGGACTGCACCTCACCCTTAGATTCTGCATTCTGTTCGAGCGCGGAGGAGGCAGCCTGTGGCGCGTCCAGGCGCGCCAGCAGGGAGCGTCCGGCGCGGCTGGCACGCCAGCGGGTGCGGGTATTTTCGGAGGCGCGGGCGGCGGCATCCAGCACGACGGCGTGGATACCGCTTTCGAGGGCGTCTTCTACCTTCTGTGCGGCGGCGGGCTGGCCTCGCAGGGCGGAGCCGACGCGGTCGCGCAGGCGACCGATGGTGCTGTCGAGGGAGCGGAAGAAGTCGCCGGTTCCCACGAAGTCGTGCCAGCGCGAGAGCACTTCGCCGCGCAGCAGGGAGCCATCGGAGAGCGCGCCGTCGATGGTGGTCAGTGCGTCCTCGTATTCTTCGGCGGCGATGGTGGCAAGCGAGTGGTGCGCCGCCTGCTGGCGTGCCTGTTCGGCGGCGAGCACCTGCAGGTTTCCGGCGAGGGTTTCGACGGCACCGGCGAGGGTCTGCCGGGCGATGGCGGCGCGGGCGGGTGCGTCGGCGCCGAGTTCGCGAATCCACAGGGTCAGCGGGGCGAGGCTGACGGGTGCGAGCATGCCGCTTTCGTCGCGCGGCTGTTCGGTGACGGTGTGAATCAGTACGGCGTGGATTCCGGCCTCATCGAGCATGCGTCGCAGGTCGTTTTCGATGGCTTCTTCGTCGCCTTCGGGCACACGGTTGAGCACCACGGCGATGGCGATGGAGCGTGCGGCTGCTTCGTGGAGCAGTTCCCAGGGCACGGCGTCGGCATAGCGGTTGGCGGTGGTGACGAAGAGCCACAGGTCTGCAGCGGAGAGCAGTTCCTTGGCGAGGGTGCGGTTTTCCTCGGAGACGGAGTCGATATCGGGTGCGTCGATGAGCGCGATGCCCTGCGGTAGCGCCGAGGTAGTAATAGGAATGAGGGCGCGCGCAATCTTCGGGTCGAGGCCGGGTAGTGCCTGCGATCCGGCGTTCATTCCGGAGGTGCGGGTGCGCGGCAGGGTGGGCAGGAAGCGTTCGGGTGATAGCGCCGCTTCGTCTTCTGCGCGGTGCAGGAGTACGGGGTGGCGGGTGGTGGGTCGAATCGCGCCGGACTGGGTGAGAGGTTCGCCGAGCAGGGTGTTGACGAGGGTGGATTTGCCGGCGCCGGTGGAGCCTCCGACCACGATGGTGAGGGGGTTGTCGACGCTGGCGCTGCGCGGCAGGATGTAGTCGTCGAGTTGGCGTGCCATGGCGGCGAGTAGGGTGCGCGCGGTGGCGGTGCCGTGCTCGGCGGTGCCGTCGTGGGTGACAGTGTAGGGGGTGCCGGGGGTTTCACCGGCTTCTACGTCGAGCGGGAGGGGGATTCGAGTGAGCAGTTCGCGGGCTGCTTTGAGCTGCGCATAGTCGGTGGTAGTCACAGCGCTATTGTCCCATAGGGTGCACCTGCTTCATGCCATGTGTGGGCGTTGCGGTGGGCGCGTTACGATTGCGGGTTGTTTAGGGGCTCTTATTGAGGTGTTTTTGATAGGTGTTTGGACAACCTGAAGAGGTTGAGATACTACTTGCACACTGGGTGCAACAACTCCAATTTATGATTTATTCACAAGAAGAACAGGTTAGAAAATCCTTGAGTTTCCGCAGGAAATCGGCACATTTCAATGCGGTTACTCGGAACACATTGGTACGTTTTATAACCCGCATAAAACGGGCAAATATTAAGATTTGATAACTTTTTACGCTCAAGCGCAGATATGGTCATTGTGAACCTGAAAGTACGCTTAGAATCATTGAGCACGACAACCAGGCAGGTCATAACCCATACCGATTCCTTCAGGTGGCTTCTGACCTGCCCTTTCTATCGCATCCGTACTCACCGCGGTATGCCACATCCATCGGGAACGCTCACCGAACCCTCACGCAACTGCATGCAAAATTTACTGCCGTTGAGGTTCACTGCATCCGAGCTACCCATTACTGCCTGCCCGTCTTTACTCTTGCGAAAGGTTGCGTATGTTCGGTTCGCTGTCACGTCGCCATCTTCTTGCTCTTTCTTCCGGAGCAGCATTGAGTGCACTCGCAAGCGCTTGCAGCCCCAGCGCAGTTTCTCGCCCTCAACCACTCGCTAACCCTTCCCCTACCAAGTTTGCTCCTCAGAGCGCCCAGACTAATTCTGCGACCACCACGCGCAGTATTACGTATGCCGAGCCTCTGCCCGCATCGGCTCTGGATGGTCGCGGACCGGCTCTTTTGCCGGATCAGTTCTTTGAGCGTTCCGGAAATTTCTCAAACGGCACCCTGAGCCATCGAGCCGTCAATGTCCCCCGCCCCACCATGCCCCCGGAAGCTAAAGAGCGCACTGTCGAGGGTCTGCACGCCTTCCTGCAGTACTGGGGTGCGGCGCAGAACTATATGCTCCTCACTGGTGACACCAATCCCTTCATGGATCTGCCCGGCCAGGAGCACTTTAGTCAGATGGCGCAGATGTACCGCGATATCTACCGCTACAACATTGGCTGGCTGGTCTCTAAGAACAACCACCCCATGTGCATTAACCTGAGCTCCCCTCAGCCGGTGCCCGCTACCGAGCAGGACGTCTACTGCTGGAAGGCGACCCTGAAGGTGGACGAGAACGCGTTCTTGTTCAACCATGAGACCCGTCAGCGTGAGCAGCTCACCGGTATCTACGGCAGCAATCAGAAGGCGGATGCGTACGTCTACTTTGGTGAAGAGGGCTGGCAGATGCTGGAGGATCCGAACTCTTCCCCGAGTACTACCGCTACCCCCGCGGCTACCGCTGAACCGTCCGCGAATATTCCGAGTGCGCACCCGACCCCGAATGAGAGCACCTCTTCTAAGGCGGCTCGTTATATTCGAGGCTCAGCCTAAAACTTCTTTACATCCGTGCCTCAAAGAACCCGTCATATTGGGTGATATGAGGCACGGATAAGAGCTTTTATTTGTGTGCCACGCGTGAAATCTATAGGCTAGGGCTAGATGAGGTCCGCCCATTTTCGCCTCAATACGCGTCTACCCGCCCTGCGGGTGACTGCTTCGCGCCCTCCTGTAGGGGCGTGATGTTAGGCTGAGAATTGGAGCGTGAGCTCTTCACTTATCACCGATACTTCCGCATCACAGCACATTCAAGGGGATCACTATGATTCACAGCCGCCGCCACTTTATTGCGCTTACGGGCACCGCCGCCCTGGGTGCGATGCTTGCCGCTTGCGGTTCCAAAAAGACTGAGGAGGCGACTGCCTCCCCCACTGCTTCCGCTTCGATTGCGGGTGCCTACGACAATCTGTCGGGCGAGCTGAAGTGGACTAAGTACATTGCGGGCAACGGTGCGGCCCCGATGAGCAGCACCGACCCGGAAACCGGTCAGGTGTACACGATTGAGCCGACTGCCGGCCCGGCAAGCGTTGATTCTAAGGCTAGTGCCGTGCCCATCCCCATTGAGGATGAGAGCATGTACGAGAAGAACGCCCGTAGCTTGCGCGCCACCTTCGCTTATTTTGCGGCAGCGGTGAACTATGCCCGCATGACCGGTGACCCCGGTCCTGCTCTGCAGGTGGTTCAGGCACAGAACTCTACCGACCGTGCGGCGCTGGAGAAGTTGCGTGCGTTCTATGCTCCCGGTACGAACTGGCTGGTGGGCGGCGAGTGGACGTTCCGTCTGACCGATAAGCAGCCGACGACCCGCGGCACGAAGTATTCGTGGGCGTGCACCGTGACTCAGGCACACGGCATGCGGGTTGAGAAGGCAACCAATACGACCAAGCCTCTGGAGGACACTGAGGCCCCGGAGATTAAGGCTCTGTACGCTGAGTACGATGAGGAAGCGAAGCGCTGGGTCGTGATTTCGCCTCAGCAGTACGATCCTGCGTTGGCCCCGAAGCCGACTCAGACTCCGCGCGCGCATCCTTCCTCGACCTATACCCCGACGGTGACTGATGACAGCACTGTGGCGGCTAATGCTGGTGCGAACGCCGGCGCGAATACTTCGGGTAACGGCGCGCCTCAGGGCACTGCTCAGAATGGTGCCGCACAGAACGGTGGTGCGCAGGCTCCTGCCGCCCAGAATGGTGCAGGTCAGGGCGGTTCCCGTCAGTACACTGGTTCCCAGAATGGTGGCGCACAGACCGGCACCGGTCAGGGTGGCGCGGCTCAGGCTCCTCAGCCTGACGCTACCCAGGCGCCTGCGGCTACCGCTCCCGCGCAGCCCGTGGCGACTCAGCCTGCAGCTGCGACGGCTCAGCCGACTGTAGCGCCCGGTGCCCCCGATGCGGGCGGTGCTGCTGGCGGCGCTGAGGCACCTGCCGGTGTTCCCGGTGAGGGCGCCCAGTAGCCCCTAGAGACCGAGTAGCCCCTCCCCCTATAGACGATGAACGCGTCCCCTCTTTCACCCCATCCGGTGCGATGCTCCCGCTGGTTCCACTAAGTTCCTAGTCACGGTAAGTTCGCTGATGGGCGGCATATCACGCTCGTTTGAGCGCTGGTACGCACGGGTGTGAAGGCGGGGGCGCGTTATACTTAGGACTGTCTCTAGAGGGATGTCCGCGTGTGATATCTGCTCGTCGAGGCGTTCTCTCACTCGTCTCTCACCTGAGATTCTCACTCGAAAGGTATTCCGTGGCGCTTTTCCCCATGACCTCCGGGCTTCCCAGTTCCACTACCGGCATCAGCCGCCGTACTGCTCTGCGTTATGCGGGTGCGGGCGTTGCGGGCGTGTCTTTGAGCGCCCTGCTGGTTGCGTGCGGCGGTGGTTCTTCTTCTAGCGAGAACGCTGATGCGGATACCCCTCAGATTTCCCCTTCGGCTTCTTCGCGCACTGATTTTAGCGGCGAGGTCACCTTCGATAACTATGAGAAGAAGGGCACTTTCGTTCCGGCGACCGAGTCTGCTCCCGCGCAGAACGTGCCGTTCCCTAAGCGTCCGGCGAGCGCATCGGAGAACTCGGTGCAGGGTCTGTACGATTCGATTGCGTTCGTGTATGCGGCGATTAACTACCTGGTGCTGACCGGTGATGCGGCTCCGCTGCGTGAGTCAAAGGCTGATGAGAAGTTCGTTGCGTCGTTCTCGTCGTTTATGGATGAGTCGAATGAGAGCTCGCAGAATCGTGACTGGTATGTGTCGCCGAAGGTGACCATGTCTGCGTTCACTGCTGTTCCTGCTCTGGTGAAGAAGAGTGTGCAGTGGACTTTTGATTTGGTGATTGATTTGGGGCCGACCGTGGTGATTGACGGTGCTCCCGCGGAGATGTCTGAGAAGGTGCGCCGCACTGAGCGTGGCTTGGTGGTTACCGGTGTGCGCCACGATAATGATTGGACTTTGACTATTCAGGATGAGTATGAGGCACAGGCTTCGGCTCAGCCTAAGAATGGTGGCGCTAACGGTGGTGGCACTAACGATGGTAATGCTGACAATTCCGGTAACTCCGGTAATGACGGCAATTCTAATGGTGACAACCTTTAAGCCCTCAGATGGATGAGGCATCATGCCCTAACTCGCACTCGGGTTAGGGCATGATCTGTTTTACTCTGGTAGTAACGAGCTTTCCTGGATTCAAGGTTTTTCTCTTATGTCTTCTTTTTCTCAGTCTTTCTCTCGCCGCTCCCTGATGCGCCTGGGTGTGGGCGTTTCTGCTGTTGCCGGTTCTGCGGCGCTGTTGAGCGCTTGCGGTTCGGGTGAATCTAGCCAGCAGTCTGGTTCTCAGGGTGGTAGCCTGAACGGTTCGAAGTCGAGCGCTAACCCGAATGGGTACAGTGATGATGGTAAGAACTATTCGGGTCTGGTGGAGTACACCCACTATGAGGGTGCAGTGAATTATGAGCAGGGCACGGTGGATCATCCACCGCGTAATGCTCCGAAGCCGCAGGTGACTGACGCTCTTTCGTTGAATACGGTGACGGGTTTTCATGAGGCGATTGCTTATTTTGCGGCGGCTATGGATTATCTGGTGAAGACCGGTAGCACGGATGCGTTCTCGACCGGTATTCAACTGTCGTCGAAGACTCGCTCTGAGGTGGATGCCTTGTCGGCTTCTATTCTTGCGGGTGTGGAGAAGGGTTCCTGGTATGTGAATCCGTCGGCTTCTTATGCTCTGGCGAGCGCTCAGCCGTCGATTATGAGTGATGGCAACCTGCTGTTTAAGGGTCAGTACACTCTGGACTTCGGTACGGAGGCGGTGGCAGAGGGCAAAATTCAGCCGGTGGTCACCTCCACGAGTGCTTCTGCTTCTGCTGAGCCTACTGAGCCTTCTGAGGATGCGCTGGTGTCTGACGCGGCGTCCCCGAGTGCTACTGCTACTGCGGCGGGTCCTGCTTCTCAGGTGACGGTTCAGGAGTGCGATTTCCGCGGCCGCTACCACGCTGATTCTAAGATGTGGGAGCTGAGCGTGGCGTACGGTGCTACTGTTCAGGGTGCCGCCACCCAGGGAGGCGCTACTCAGGGCGGTGCGTCCACCGCGAGTGCTGCGGCGTCTGGCGCGGCATCCGGTTCGGCTTCTGCTTCTGCCGCCGCTTCTGCGGAGGCTTCCGCTGAGGCGTCCGCCACCTCTGCGGCGTCATAGTTCGTCATAACGCTTTTATCTGCGAGGCGATTCTCACGCTTCGTCCGCTCAACTCTGTATCCTGTTGGGTTTGCGGCTAAACTGGTTGCAATCACCGACTGACTGAAAGGTATCACTATGTCCGAGAACCTGACCCGCCGCGCGGCGCTGGGTGTACTGGGCGTCAGCTCCATGGCTTTGCTGGCGGCTTGCGGCTCTAAGGCTACGTCTGAGGCGTCTGCTTCCGCTTCTGGTTCTGAGAGCGCTTCTGCTACAGCTTCTGAGTCTGCTACCGCGTCGCCGAGCGCTTCTGCGTCGGCTTCGGCGTCTGCTTCCGCTTCTGCTTCGGCTTCGGCTACTGCGACGAACTCTCCGCTGCCCAACGACAATAAGGATTACAGCGGCGTAGCGAAGCTGGAGAAGATGGAGGATCACGGCGAGTACCAGCCGGGTAACGCTGAGCACCCGCCGCAGAATGTTCCTTCCCCGATCGTTCCGGAGGCTATGCACCAGAATTCGGTGGCTGGCTTTGCGGCGGCTCTGGCGTACTTCGGTGCGGCATTTGAGTACCTGCTGCGTACCGGCGATATGCACTACATGAACGAGGTCAGCACCGACCAGGAGACCCTGGCGGCGATGAAGAAGTACGCGGACTCCACCAAGGCCGGTATTGATGAGAAGAAGACCTGGTACGTGAACCCGACCGCTACCCTGACTATTGGTACTAAGCAGCCGGTTCTGGCTCAGGGCGCGTACAACTGGACCGTGACGTTGAACGTGGATCTGGGTGAGAAGCTGTTCAAGGACGGCAAGGAGCAGACCGTGGCGGCTGACAAGCGTCACGTGAAGATGTTCGGTGAGGCTGTTGGTCGCTACTTGAACAACAAGTGGGATCTTCACATGGACATCAACTAGTCCTCTGAGGCTGGTTTCCCCCCCCCGCTTGTAGCGTTGTGCCGTCTCAGGATGCGGTTTTTAATGTTTTTTCCATTGATGGCAATAAAATTTGTGGCTCCAGCTTGCGGTGAACGGAGTTCACCACTACTCTTATATACAGAGGTTGTCTTTTGGGCTACATAATGTTTCTAGAGAGCGCCGCACATTCATCGTCCTTTGTCGAAAAAGGGTTTGTGCGGCGCTTTTCTGTACCCTCTTTCTGAACCTCGTCACCTGAGGTTTTTCTCTGGCATTATTACGAACTGTGACCGCAGGTTTAAACCTGCCACCGGCGAGTAGTAGAGTTGCCACGTAACCGATTATTCATTGCGGAGACCCCGTCGCGGCTGGCCTCCCCTAAGCTCATGAAGGAGCACCCCATGGCAAAGATTCTCAACAGCATTGTTGAAGCAACCGGCCAGACCCCCCTGGTTAAGCTGAACCGACTGGACGAAGGTCTTCCCGGTAACGTAGCGGTCAAGCTTGAGTTCTATAACCCCGCAGGTTCGGTCAAGGACCGCATCGGCCGCGCCATCATTGACGCTGCTGAGAAGTCGGGTGCGCTGAAGCCCGGCGGCACCATTGTTGAGGGCACTTCCGGTAACACCGGTATTGCGCTGGCTATGGTGGGTGCTGCTCGCGGTTACCGCGTCATCCTGACCATGCCGGAGACCATGTCTGCTGAGCGTCGCGTGCTGCTGCGCGCTTACGGTGCTCAGATTGTGCTGACCCCCGGTACCGAGGGTATGCGCGGCGCTGTGGAGAAGGCTAAGGAAATCGTTGCGACCACCGAGAACGCTATCCTGGCGTCCCAGTTCTCCAACGAGGCGAACCCCACCATTCACTACAACACCACCGGCCCCGAGATTTGGGAAGCAACCGACGGTAAGGTCGACATTTTCGTGGCGGGTATTGGCACCGGCGGCACCATCTCCGGTACCGGTAAGTACCTGAAGGAGCAGAACCCGAACGTGAAGGTTGTTGCGGTTGAGCCGAAGGACTCCCCGCTGCTCTCCGAGGGTCGCGTTGGCCCCCACAAGATTCAGGGCCTGGGCGCTAACTTTGTTCCCGACACCCTGGACCGCGGCATCTACGATTCGGTGACTCCGGTCAGCGCTGAGGACGCTATGCGCACCTCCCGCCTGCTGGCCACCCAGGAAGGTATTCTGGGCGGTATTTCTTCCGGTGCGGCTGTGTGGGCTGCTCTGGAGGAGGCTAAGAAGTCTGAGAACAAGGACAAGCTGATCGTGGCTATCGTTCCCGACTTCGGTGAGCGTTACATCTCTACCGCTCTGTACGAGGATATCCGCGGCTAATAGGCCCCGGTCTTCGGCACCCCTCCCCGTGAGGCCGCCATCTAGAACAGTACGCAGTGTTCGACGCTCCGTCCCGGTTGCATGCCGGGGCGGAGCGTTTGCGTTTTCCCGCGATACTCCCCCGCTGAGACCCGCCCGAGCCCGAATATTACGTTCCGCACGCAATTGTGACCGAGATGTTAAAGAGAGCACTCACTATGACGACGACAGAGTTCGGGAATAGGTGAATGAGCACCGTTGTTGGTACCTTTGGAAAGGTCGCATACACAGAGCGCGACCGATGAGGGAAAGGGAACCCATGAGTTTTATTGCGCGTCTACGTGAAGATATTGAGAACGTCCGCCAGCACGACCCTGCTGCGCGCGGCGCTGTCGAGATTGCGCTGAACTATTCGGGTATGCACGCCATTTGGGTTCATCGTCTGACCCATAAGCTCTGGCAGAAGGATGAGACGAAGGCTCTGGCCCGTACTCTCTCGCAGTTTGCTCGTTTTCTGACCGGTGTGGAGATTCACCCCGGTGCGACCATTGGCCGCCGTTTCTTCATTGATCACGGCATGGGCATTGTCATTGGTGAGACCGCTGAGGTTGGTGACGACGTGATGCTGTACCACGGTGTGACCCTGGGCGGTCGCTCCCTGGAGAAGGTGAAGCGTCACCCCACCATTGGTGACCGTGTGACCATTGGTGCCGGTGCGAAGGTGCTGGGCCCGGTGGAGATTGGTGCCGATAGCGCTATTGGTGCGAACGCCGTGGTCGTCAACGATCACCCCGCCGATTCGATTATTACCGGTATTCCTGCGAAGCACCGCCCGCGTACCCCGGAGAAGAAGAAGCCGCTGGTGGACGCTGTGGAGTACATTGACCCCGCCATGTGGATTTAGCGCTTGGCAAGCGTTTTGACCCCGTAGAGGCGCACCTGGCGGCTCCTCACGAGGCTCCAAGCTCCTCACCGGGCTCCGCAGGTCTTCTCTCCTGCTATACGCCCCTCAAGATACCCCTGAGGCATCTCGGGGGCGCCCCGTCAAGACATAACGAACAAGACATAACGAAAGCCCGCCTTCGACCGGATTCTCATCCAGCCGAAGGCGGGCTTTGACATATTCAGCTACGTGAGCTTAGTGAACGTGAATGTCCGCTGCGTTCACCTCGGAACGGTCACCGCTCCACATGGTGTGGAAGGCGCCCTCTTCGTCAATACGACCGTAGGTGTGTGCACCAAAGAAGTCACGCTGACCCTGAATCAGGGATGCGGGCAGGCGGTCGCGGCGCAGGCCGTCGTAGTAGGACAGTGCGGAAGCGAACACCGGCACGGGGATGCCCAGTGCGGTTGCCTTAGCCACCACGCGACGCCAGGAAGGAACGAGCTCCTCCATGAGGTTCTTGAAGGCGGGTGCCAGCAGCATGTTTGCGGGTGCTTCGCCTGCGTAGGCAGCCATGATGTCGCCCAGCAGCTCGGCGCGGATGATGCAGCCTGCACGCCACAGCGATGCGATGGTGTCCAGCTTCAGATCCCAACCGTATTCCTTGCCTGCGCGGGTGAGCAGGTCCATGCCCTGTGCGTACGCAACGAGCTTGGATGCGAAGAGTGCGCGGCGCACATCCTCAACGAACTCGGGGTCGCCTGCACCGATGCCGGTGGTTGCGATCAGACCTGCGGGCAGTTCGCGCTGTGCCTGCTCGCGCTGCTCATGCTCGGAGGAGGAGAGGGCGCGTGCGAACACGGACTCTGCGATAGCGGAGACGGGGGAACCGAGGTCCAGGCCAGCCTTAGCGGTCCACAGGCCGGTACCCTTCTGGCCCGCTGCGTCAACGATAACGTCGACCAGGGGCTTGCCGGTCTTTGCGTCTACCTGTGCGAGCACCTCAGCGGTGATTTCGATCAGGTAGGAGCTCAGGTCGCCTTCGTTCCAGGTCTTGAAGATCTCTGCCTGCTGTGCCGGCTCAATGCCTGCCACGGAGCGGAGAATGTCGTATGCCTCGCCGATAACCTGCATATCGGCGTACTCGATACCATTGTGGACCATCTTCACGAAGTGACCCGCACCGTCGGTGGAAATCCATGCGCAGCAGGGTGCACCGTCCTGGGGTGCCTTCGCTGCAATCTTCTCGAGCATGGGGCCGAGGTGCTTGTAGGACTCTGCGGAACCGCCGGGCATCATGGAGGGGCCCCAGAGAGCGCCCTCTTCACCGCCGGAGACGCCAACGCCCACGAAGTGCAGGCCCTTTTCAGCCAGGGCGTGCTCGCGACGAATGGTGTCGGGGAAGTGGGAGTTACCGCCGTCAATAATGATGTCGCCCTCATCGAGCATGGGGGTGAGCTGCTCGATAACAGCGTCGACGGGTGCGCCCGCCTTGACCATAATCAGGATGCGGCGGGGAGACTCGAGGGAGTCAACGAGTTCCTGCAGGGACTCGGTACGGATGAAGTCGCCGTCTGCGCCGTGCTCAGCCAGCAGTGCGTCGGTCTTCTCTACGGAACGGTTGTGCAGTGCCACGGTGTAGCCGTTACGTGCCAGGTTGCGGGCGAGGTTTGCGCCCATGACAGCAAGGCCGGTGACACCAATCTGTGCCTTCTTGTTTTCAGTCATGTATATAAGGATACGCGCTGAGGGCAAGGTATATATAGGTGGACTGCAGTTTTATGCTTGGAGGAATCACAGTTCCAGCTGGATAATCTTCGTGAGCTTCCCGCCGGGCACCCTCGCGGCGGGTAGTGGGTAAAGAAAAACCGGGTAAACAAAAACCCCGGTACCTTGCGGTACCGGGGTTAGCGGTGGGTCCTACCGGGATCGAACCGATGACATCCACGGTGTAAACGTGGCGCTCTACCAGCTGAGCTAAAGACCCGTAGTTCTCACTGTTTCGTTTTCGTTCCAGTGGCGAACACAAGAAAAAACTATACGGGCTTCTGGTGCGACATGCAAATCCATAACACGTGTTCTATGTCTCAATATTTTTTTCATTTTCCCACCGCACCCCACACTAAGCCACACCAAGCCATAGTTGACACCCTCCCCTCAGATGGGTCGCACCCCCTCGTTCCGCGCCATTCCGCCAACCCCGTCATTCCGCGCTATTTAGGTGCAAAAAGACCCTAACTAGTACTTTTGATGCGTATTTTTCCCACTCAGATAGTCACAATGCGAAACCCACATCACAAAAACCCTCATTTGAGACCAAGAGAGGCGCCTTTAGGTCTAAGATAGTAGAGATAAGAAGCGATGTGGGTCTTACAGACCTATAGCGCTTAAACACAAAGATTGTTCGACAACGCAACATCGCGGGGCGGGCGATCTCACAACCGCACAGAAGAGAGGTTGGATTAGTTTGGCTAACGTACCGAACGAGCACTCCCTGAGCACCCTTCTTGATGGCCTGAAGGACATCGACGTAGAAGAGACCCAGGAATGGGCTGAGTCCCTCGAGGACCTTATCAAGACTCACGGCACTGAGCGTGCAGAGTACATCCTTCGCGCACTGCTCAAGGAGGCTGGCGCAAAGGGCGTTAAGGTCCCGACTCTGGTCAAGACCGACTACATCAACACCATCCCCGTCGACCAGCAGCCCGAGTACCCCGGTGATGAGGAACTCGAGCGCCAGTACCGCGCATGGATTCGTTGGAACGCAGCAATTATGGTTCAGCGTGCCCAGAAGAAGGGCATCGGCGTTGGCGGTCACATCTCCACCTTCGCAGGTGTGGCTGACCTCTACGAAATGGGCCAGAACCACTTCTTCCGCGGCCGTAACCACCCCGGTGGCGGTGACCAGGTCTTCTTCCAGGGTCACTCCTCCCCCGGTGTCTACTCCCGCGCATTCGTTGAGGGCATCCTGAGCGAAGACCAGATGGACGGCTTCCGCCAGGAGAAGACCAAGGGCGCAAACGGTATTCCTTCGTACCCGCACCCCCGTTGCATGCCCGAGTTCTGGCAGTTCCCGACCGTTTCCATGGGTCTGGGCCCCCTGAACGCAATCCACCAGGCATCCTTCAACAAGTACCTGCACAACCACAAGATCAAGGACACCTCCGAGCAGCACGTCTGGGCATTCCTGGGCGACGGCGAGATGGACGAGCCCGAGTCGCGTGGTGCACTGCAGCTGGCTGCAAACGAGCACCTGGACAACCTGACCTTCGTCGTCAACTGCAACCTGCAGCGTCTGGACGGCCCCGTTCGTGGTAACGGCAAGATCGTTCAGGAGCTCGAGGCATTCTTCCGCGGCGCAGGCTGGCACGTCATCAAGGTCCTGTGGGGCTCCGACTACGACGAGCTGCTCAAGAAGGACAAGAGCGGCAAGCTCATCCAGCTGATGAACGAGACCCTCGACGGTGACTACCAGACCTTCCGCGGCGAAGACGGCGGCTACATCCGCGAGCACTTCTTCGGCAAGTACCCCGAGACCAAGGAACTGGTTGCAGACCTGACCGACGAGCAGATCTTCAACCTGCGCCTGGGTGGCCACGACGACAAGAAGCTCTACGCAGCCTACAAGGAAGCTATGGAGACCAAGGGCAAGCCCACCGTCATCCTGGCACAGTCCATTAAGGGTGCGGAGCTCGGCCCCTACTTCGAGGCACGTAACTCCACCCACCAGATCAAGAAGTTCACCATGGAAGCACTGAAGGGCTTCCGTGACCACCTGAACATCCCCATCTCCGACGAGGAGCTGGAGAAGGATCTGTACAACCCGCCGTACTACCTGCCCGAGGCAAACCACCCGGCACTGCAGTACATGCAGGCACGCCGCAAGGAACTCGGCGGTTACATCCCCGGCCGTGCAAACACCCAGCCTGAGATTATCCTGCCCGAGTCCAAGGTCTACGCACAGACCAAGAAGGGCTCCGGCAAGCAGACCGCTGCTACCACCATGGCGTTCGTCCGCCTGATGAAGGACCTCATGCGCGTGAAGGGCTTCGGTCACCGTATCGCTCCCATCACCCCCGATGAGGCACGTACCTTCGGTATGGACTCCTTCTTCCCCTCGGCTAAGCTGTACAACCCCAACGGCCAGAACTACGTGCCCGTTGACCACCAGCTCATGCTCACCTACACCGAGTCCCCCGAGGGCCAGATCGTTCACGTGGGTATTAACGAGGCAGGCGCAACCGCTGCATTCATCGCACTGGGCTCCTCCTACGACACCCACGGCGAGCCGATGATCCCGATTTACATCTTCTACTCGATGTTCGGCTTCCAGCGCACCGGCGACGGCTTCTGGGCTGCTGCCGACCAGCTGTGCCGCGGCTTCGTCATCGGTGCAACCGCAGGTCGTACCACCCTGTCCGGTGAGGGTCTGCAGCACAACGACGGCCACTCCCCGATTCTGGCCTCCACCAACCCGGCGTTCAAGATCTACGACCCGGCTTACGGCTACGAGATTGCTCACATCGTGGAGCGCGGTATCGAGCAGATGTACGGTACCAAGGACGAAGACCACAACGTCATGTACTACCTGACCGTGTACAACGAGCCGATTCACCAGCCTGCTGAGCCGGCAAACGTTGACGTTGAGGGCATCATCAAGGGTATCCACAAGATTAGCGAGTCCCCGCTGACCTCCGGCCCCAAGGCACAGCTGCTGGCATCCGGCGTTGCTGTTCCGTGGGCTGAGAAGGCTCAGAAGCTGCTGGCTGAGGACTGGGGCGTCTCCGCAGACCTCTGGTCTGTCACCTCGTGGACCGAGCTGCGCCGCGACGGCATTGCCGCTGAGGAAGAGGCTCTGCTGAACCCGAACCAGCCCGCTCGCGTTCCTTACGTGACCCAGAAGCTGGCAGGCGCTGCTGGCCCGATCGTCGCAACCACCGACTTCGCTTCGGATGTTCCCGACCAGATCCGCCAGTTCGTTCCGAACGACTTCGCAACCCTGGGTGCTGACGGCTTCGGCTTCGCAGACACCCGCCCGGGTGCACGTCGCTTCTTCCACATCGATGCAGAGTCGGTTGTTGTCCGCACCCTGCAGATGCTGGCAAAGCGCGGCGAGGTTGCAGCAGACGTTCCCGCGAAGGCATTCGCTAAGTACGACCTGCTCAACGTGAACGCTAACTCCGAGCTGGAGCAGCACTAAGCATTTAGCTGTAGGACCCCGGTTCTGCGTTAGACGCTAAACGATGCCCCCGGTTGATGATTTATCAACCGGGGGCATTCGTGTTTTAACTGTGACGAGGTGCAGGGCGCCCGGGCTTTTTCCTGTTGATATTCTCGTTGACTATGCGTTTCTCATGTAATAAATCAGACGTGACCGAGATTTTGGTTGCCGTGTGTACCTAGCCGGTGGTAGGCTTTAACCACCCTTCAACTATGATATTCGCCATAGTATCGGTGGATATTTTAGGGTGCCCGACCACGATTACGGAGGGCACGGCTCACTCATCTACGAGTATTTGCCCTCCATAACTCATAGGGGTTCATGATGAAGCTCTAGAATACTCTCCCAGCAGTAACGACGCTGCAGAAACACCCTTGTGCGTGGTCTGCACTAGCCGTCTTGGCCTTTCGCTATGGGTGCACTCCCAAGCTAGCAGGCACTCCCCCGAGATTCTGCTTATCGCTCTGGGATTCACATAGATTCCAGATTCTCTCGACACCCATATTCACCGAGGCATATGCTTTGCAACAATCAGCAAAATACAGCCCCGCTTTCTTTACTGTCACATATTCTTTATCCAATTAAGGAGGGAGAATCATGAACCTCAAGAAAATCTTTCAGCCCGCAATGGCTTTAACGTTTGCATTCACGCTAGCGTGCACATCCTGTTCTACAGGCCCGCAACTAGAACGTGATGAAACAGCCCAAGCAACTCTAGACTATAAAAACAACCGAATCATTACTCCACTCGAAGAATACAATTACCTTTTAGAGGAAAATTCCCAGTATTACGGTCGAGCCTTGGAAATTCTCAAGCAGCGCTGTTTTGCAAAACATGGCCAATCCTACGAAATATATATCCCGGATGTAGAAGATAGGAAATTCTTTTCGTCCGGTCGCGAGTTTGGTCGCTGGAACCCCGAATACTCCGCCAAATATGGAAGCTACAAGCGATTCGGGAATGCACCATCATCCGCGGGCTATGACACAAAAATTATGGAACAGTGCATGCCTGAAATCTCAGCCTCAATGAAAGAGATTGCGGGCATCAGCATCGAAGATCAGAGTGGCCTCACAGAAGTCTATCGTCGAATCCACGGTGAATCCTATGCAGCTGCCATGAATCATCCCGAATGGAAAAAATACCGTGAAGCATGGTGGAAATGCCTATCGGATAAAGGTTTAACGCCACGAAAGGGCGACCAAGAATGGGGTACAAAAGAACTATCAAATGTAACCCGCAGTGACGGTGCTAGTAATTCCCCAGCATCGGAAGAAGAAATTCGGCTCAGCGTCATTGAAGCACAATGTAGTAAAGATACAGGAATGGCTCAAGGTCTTGCTAACCTCGTAGCCTCATATCAGAAACCGCTCATTCGAGATAACGAAACAAAACTAGAAGAACAGCGTCAGCAAAGATCAGAAGTTAATCTTCGGTATAAAGAGTGGGTTCTCAAAAACCAATAAATAGAATGTCCCCGATTGATGAATCATCAATCGGGGACATTTATATTTATTAATTACTCTACAGATAGAGCGGGCTAATTGGCGAAGTGGCCGGTCACCTCCGCCAAACGCGCCGGATTCACCAGATCAGGGTGCGTACCCTCCAGCAGCACCGAACGGAACGACGACGCATGCGCCGCCCACCCCTCCGCATCCAAATACGGCTGATCCTCATGCGGCACACCCACCAGCAACACGTCCCCTTCAAAGAACGCCTGCTCAGCACCACGCATCAACGCCGCCGAAGCACGCATACTACCCAAGCACACGCCCAGCTTCTCCTCCGGTAGGTAACCCATCGCCGAACCCGCCCGCTGCAAACGCTCCAACGTACCCGGCAAATCAAGCCGCTCATCGGCGGCAGGCTCCGGCAAACCGCCCATACGCAACAGCGCACGGAAGCTCTCCTGCTCATCCGGCGCAGGCACACCCTGCCACTGCTCCGAAGGATACGCATCCAACAGGATGACGCGCTCAACCTGCGCACCCGCAGCCTGCGCCAAAGCCGCCACCTGCACCGCGGCAGTACCGCCCACAGACCAGCCCATCAACGCAAAACGACGCGGCAACGAACGCTCCGCCAGAGTCTTCTCAATCAGCTTCAGGTAGCCCTCAGCCAGCTCCTGCAGGCTCGACGCAAACCCAGCCTGCGGGTCAGAGAACGCCTCAGCCTGCACAGCATACACACCCTGCTGAGCCGGAAGATGCGAGAGGTACCCCGCATAGCACCAGCCCAAACCACCCGCAGGCGGCAGGATAAACAGCGGCGCGGGGGCCTCGGTAGTATCGGGTGCAACGGGCTGCTCACGCTGAGTCACAACGTGTTCGCGCTGAGTCAAAATGTGCTCACGCAGCGGCAGAACCGGCGCGAACTCGGCACCCTCGCCGCGCTCGCCCGCAATGGACGCCGCCAAAGCCTGCACGGTCGGATGTGCAAACAGCGCACCAATGCTCACGCTCAGGCCCAGCTGCTCCTCAACCGCGGCAATCACCTCAAGAGCCGCCAGCGAATGACCACCCGAGGCGAAGAAATCCTCATCCACACCGAAACGCTCACGACCCAGCACACCGGCAATAATCGAGCACAGCTGCTGCTCCAGCAGACCGTGCGGGCCCTCGGCATCGGAAGTCTGCGGGGTCAGGTCCAGGGACGCCAACAGCTTGCGATCCGCCTTACCGGAGGGGCTCACCGGCAGAGCAGGCAGGGTATGCCACAGGGTCGGAACCATGTAGTCCGGCAGAACCTGCGCGCAATGCTCGCGCGCCGCCTCCACCAGCTGCTCGGCACGCTCAGCGGGCACATCGCCGACCTCCAGCACCGCCGCCAGGGCAGGCTCACGCAGGCCGCGGTACAGCAGAGCCACCGAAGCGCTCACACCCTCAACCGCGGCAAGAGCCATCTCAATATCGCCCAGCTCCAGGCGCTGACCGCGCACCTTAATCTGATAGTCCGTGCGGCCGCGGTAGCCAATGACGGCGCGACCATCGGGAAGAATCTCCCAGCACGCCAAATCGCCCGTACGATACAGGCGCTGACTCTCACCGTTCAGCAGCGCGAGCGCACCGGCAGGAGCCTGCTCCACGAAAGCCGCCGCGGTCGCCTGCGGGTTGTTCTTGTAGCCGCGCGCCAGCTGCACACCCGACAGGTGCAGTTCACCCGTCACGCCCACCGGCACGGGGTGGCCGGTCGGGTCAAGAATCAGGGTGCCGGTGTTCCAGACCGGCTCGCCAATGGGCACGCTCTCGCGCTGCGGGTCGGTGGAGGTCTCCCAGAAGGTCACGTCCACCGCCGCCTCGGTCGGGCCGTACAGGTTCAGCGGGTACACGCCCAGGACCTCGCCCGCAGCCTGCACCTGGTCCTTCTGCAGCGCCTCACCCGAGCAGACCACGTAGCGCAGGGGCTGCTCTCGGTCCTGACCGAAGCCAGCATCAGCCAGGATGCGGCGCGCCGCCGGCGAAGAGGTCAGCGCCGACAGCATGGTCGGCACAAAGTGCACCGCCGTGACAGACTGCTCGGCAATCACGCGCGCCAGGTAGGCGGGGTCGCGGTGACCCTCCGGGGCGGCAATGACCACGGCGGCGCCCTCGGCGAGAGGCCAGTACAGCTCCCACACATGCACGTCAAAGGAGATGGGGGTCTTGTGCAGAACGCGGTCGCCCTCCTCCACCGGAATCTGGTGCTGCTGCCAGCGCAGGCGGTTATCAATCGCGCGGTGGCTGATGGCAACGCCCTTAGGCCTGCCCGTAGAGCCGGAGGTGAAGAGCACGTAAGCGTCCTCGTCCAGGCCGGTTTTGACGCCCGGAAGCTCCTCTGCGGCGGGTGCAGAGGAGGGAGCCCGGGTGGGCTCCTCTGCGCTCAGCAGCGGCAGGGTCTGCTCAGACAGTACGTACTGGGGCAGATTTGCGTGACGCTGCGGTTCCTGCGGGTTCAGCTCTTCCGCGCTCAGCGGCTGCAGACCGGGGCCGTGCAACAGCAGGGAACATTCGGCGTCCTCCATCATCACGCCCACACGCTCGGCGGGCAGGTCAGGAAGCACCGGCACGTAGGTGGCGCCAGCGTACAGCAGGGCGTACAGCGCCACGTACTGCTCGGCACCGCGGTGCACACGCAGACCCACCGCGTCGGAAGGGCGAACGCCCCAGTCCAGCAGCTGCGCGGCAAGCGCACGGGCGCGCTCGTCCAGCTCGGCGTAGGTGAGGGCGCGGTCAAAAGCGTAGGCGCGCTCCGACTCGGGGGTGAGCACCTCACCGGGCGCGGGGGCAGAATCCAGCACGGCGAGCGCCTGCGGATGCGCCGCCACCGCATCACGGAAGCGACCCAGCAGGGTCTTGTACTCCAGCGGGTGGTCGGTAAGCGCCGGGGCGGTCAGCTCGCGCAGGGTCGCAAGCTCCGCCTCGGTCGCCAAGCCGAGATTGTTCAGGGAGGCGTCCTCGCGCTGCGCCTCCGCCGCGTAGGCGGGTAGCCACTCGCTCAGGCGGGCGGCGTGACGTTCCAGCTCCTCAGCGGTGTAGAGCGCCGGGTTCATGTCAATCTCGCAGGAGATGCTGTTGCCGCGGCCGGGCATGCCGCGCAGGGTGAAGGTCGCATCGGCAACCGGACCGGCAGAGATATTGTGAATGCGCGCGGTCGGTACCGCGGATCCGGACTCGTCCTTGGAGGGTGCCGCCAGCGGCAGCACCGCGTCAAAGGGCACCACGTTAATCTGCGCACCAAACAGCCTGGACTGGGCATTACGCGCGGTACGCTCGAGGTCTTCCTGACGAGCCAGCGGATGCTCCGCGTTGCGGGCGTACTGTTCCTTCACTGAGTGCAGGGACTCCGCGATAGGGCCGGTCGCCGCAACCTGCACCGGCAGCACGTTCACCGCGGTACAGCCGGTCTGCGCGCTCACCGTGCCCAGGGCGCGAGTCGCCTCCGGCAGGGTGCGGGCGAACATGCGGTTCATCTGCGGCACGCCGAACGAAGCCTGCGGGTAGCCGCCCACACGCGCCAGGTACGAGCCGACGGCGGCGGTCGCCAACACGGGCCAGGAGACGGCGTGCTGCTTTGCCGCATCCAGCAGGGCCTGCTGGGTGGGCACATCAATGCTGAACGCCAGGCGCACAGACTGCGCCGACGGGGAGGCGGTACGACCCGCCAGCGAGGTGTCTTCCTGCTCCAGGGCGCCGCTCGCCTCCCAGAAGGCGACGTCTTCATCACGGGCGGTGGAGGCGGCATCGTCCGCGTCGAGCAGCTGCTGCAGGCTCATGCGACGGGTTGCCGGAACCGGCTGACCGGCGGACAGGGCGCGGTATATCGCCGCCACGCGGGAGAGGCCGTTGAACGCGGCGAATCCGTCGGCAACCACGTGGGAGAAGGAATGGTACACCCAGAGGAACCCGCCGTAACGCACCACTGCGCTACGCACGGTCACGCCCTCATCGGTGGCGAGGGGCTGGGCGAGCAGGCGCTGCGCCCAGGCGCGCACCGGCGCGGGCAAATCAGAGTCAGGCAGGGCTGATTCGGGCAGGTCAGAGGCGTTCTCCTCCCCCGCCTCTGCGGTGCCGCTCAGTTCGCCCTCCTCCAGTTCGCCCTCCTCCAGTTCGCCCTCATCCACGAGCAGGTCAATGCCCGCGAGGAACGCCTCAAGCGGCAGAATCTGCTGGGAGGCGGCACCATCGGCGATGCGGGTGCGCACGCGGAAGCCCTCGTTCTCGCGGTAGAGCTGCTCAAAAGCCTCACGCAGCAGAGTGAGGTCGGTGTCTGCGGGGCATTGCAGAACCTCCGCGGTGTTGTAGCAGGGGTTTGTCGGGTCAATCGCGGCGGCAAAATAGATGCCGCGCGCGTTAGTGGTCAGCGGCAGCCAGGGGTTGTCAGCGCTGTGCTGTGCGGAGGGGTTCGCGGCGGTGCGAAGGTCGGAAGCAGTCCCGAAGCTAGCGGGTGCGGTAGTATCAGCTACGCCCATGATGGCCTCTCAAAGGTCTGGATTAGGGGTCTGGATTAGGGATGATATGCGGTGTGTTAAAGGTAGGTGTGAAAGGTAGGCTACTGCCCCGCCGCTTCACGCTGACAGAAGTGCGCTGGCAGAAGTGCACTGACAAGGGTAAACGTAGCTACACAACACGGCGTGAAGCCAGCGCACAGAAAAACGAGGCGAGTAGCAAACACCCCGGGCGCCCGTCTGCATTCGCGGCAGGCGGGCACTCGGGGTGTGATAACGCTTAGCCCAGGCGGGAGGCGATGAACTCCACGGTCGGGTTCTCCACCAGCTCGGTAAACTCAATCACGGCGCCCTCAGCGGCAAGGTCGTCGAGCAGGGCGAATGCGCCCATAGAGTCCATGCCTAGGGAGAACAGGTCGGTGGTCGGCTCGTCAAAAGCGATCTGCAGGGAGTCGGGCTCGACGATGTACTTCTCCATGATGGGGCGCAGGGTCTCAAATGCGGACATTTTTCTCCTCAATAGGGGTAGGAATAAGGGCGTACGGTTTAGCCGAAAATGGTCAGCTCAAAGGGTTTAGCCGAAAATTTCGGCAAGCTTGGCGCGCAGTTCGCGGCGAGAAATCTTACCCACGTTCGTGGTGGGCAGCTCCTGCAGAACCTGCACGCGCTCCGGGATCTTGAAGTCGGCGAGCTTCTTCGAGGTGAAGAACTCGTGCATCGTGCGACGCGGGTTTTCGCCCAGGTCGGCGCCTTCCTGCGGCACAATGACCAGGCCCACGCGCTCGCCCACAGTCTCATCCGGGATGCCCAGGACCACGGCGTCAAAAACGTCGGGGTGGGTCAGCGCCAGCTCTTCGATTTCGTCCACGGCAATCTTCTCGCCGTTGCGGTTAATCTGGTCCTTCGCGCGGCCGGTCACCTCAAGGTACTTGCCTGCGACCAGTCGCACAATGTCGCCGGTGCGGTAGAAGCCGTCCTCGGTGAAGCCGTAACGGTTCGCGTTCTCCTCCAGGTAGTAGCCGCGAATCGTGTAGGGGCCGCGGGTGAGCAGGTGGCCGCTCTCGCCGCGCTTAACCGGCTGGTCCTGATCATCAACAATCAGGATTTCGTCGTCGGGGCTAATCGGGTAACCCTGAGTCCTCAGGCGCAGCTCAATCGGGTCGGTCGAGCGGGTGTAGTTCACCAGGCCCTCAGCCATGCCGAACACCTGCTGAACGGTGCAGCCGAGCACCGACTCAATCTTGCCCGCAACCGCCGGAGCCAGCTTCGAACCGCCCACCTGCAGGGTCTGCAGGGAGGGCAGGGACACGCCGCGCTTCTCCGCGGAGGCGACCCACGCCTGAGCCAACGGCGGCACCAGCGCGGAGGTGGTCACACCCTCCATCTCAATGAGGTGGAACGCAGTCTGCGGGGACGGATCCGCCGCAAACACCAGCTTGCCAGAGGCGCACATGACACCCAGAATACCGGGCGAGCTCATCGTGAAGTTATGCGCGGCGGGCAGCACCACGAGCATGGTCGTGTTGTTGTTCAGCTTGCAGATATCGACCGAGCCGCGCACCGAGTACAGGTAGGCGGCGTGGGTGCGAGGAATCAGCTTCGAAATGCCGGTCGTACCGCCGGAGAGCTGCAGGAACGCCACCTGCTCGCTCGCGCGCAGGTTCTCGGTGTTCTGAATGACACCGGGCACGAACTCTTCAGCGAGCTCCTCTTCGGTCAGCGGGGTCAGCGGCTCCGCAACGTCAATAGCAACCGGCGGCTCCAGTGAGTTCTTGCGCAGCTCGGCGGCAACGTCCTCGTGCAGGGCTGTGAAATCTGCGCCCGGGGTCAGCGAAGAGAACACGTGCGCCGCAGCGTCGGTGCGGGTCGCAAAGTGCACGAGCTCGGTGGTGCGGTGCTGCGGCAAGCAGAACACCGGCAGCGCCGCCGCCCAGAAAATACCCAGCAGGTACACCAGGTACTCGGCGGTGTTACCCAGCTGCAGCAGCACACGGTCACCGGGCTGCACGCCAGCCTGAACGAGGCGCGCCGCAGCGGCACGACCTGCCGCCTCCAGCTCACCGTAGGAGAGGCGAATCTGCTGGGGCTTGCCGTCCTCATCGAGCTGTGCGTGCGAGAGCGCCACCAGCACCGGGAAGTGCGGCTTAGCGCGGCATGTATCTAGCAGGAACTCGGGGATGGTCTGGTCAATCCAGTAGCCGGCTTCGCGGTACTTCGCGGCAAAAGACTCGGGGATGAGCGGCGTGGGGGCCAGGGGGCTACGTTCTACGGTCATCTTCTCTCGATTTCTGTGTCGTTTGCGGTTTCTATAGCGCTCACGTGCTGCGTGCGTTCGCAGCGTGATGCCATCTCGTCAATGAGGGCGGGTGCGCAACCTACGTCGGGTACCCTTCGGCACCCCTCGCGGCGCGGTAGTGTTGCACTTCTCTTAGGCTGTACTTCTCTAGGATACGGGCGCGGCGGTGTTTACCCTAACAGGACCCCCGCACGCCCACCATGCGGGGTGTGCTCTACCCGTGCAGGATCCCTAGGCGACCTCTCGCTACTCCTCAGCTAAGCTCCGTTCGGCGCGCTCAGCCTCCCGGCGGGCAGCAATAATACGTTCCAACGCCGGCACAATCGCACCGCGCCAGCACGCATAATCGTGACCGCCGTTGAAGGTCGTGCAACGCGCATTCTTCAGGCCCAGCTTTTCCAGGCGCTCCTTCAGCTCGCGGTGAGGAGGCACCAGAACCCACTCCTGCTCCCCCACCTCAATCTCAAGGTACAGGTGGCGCAGGCGGTCAATCTCACCCGCCGCCTCAAGCTCGTCCAGGCGGTCCATGACCTGCGGCTGCCACAGCGACGAAGACTGCGCAATCGCGCCGCCAAACGCCTCCGGACGGCTCAGCACCGCCAGCAAGGAGGACAGACCACCCAGCGACTGGCCGTTAATCACAATGTTCTGCGGCGCGGTCTTAATGCCGTGCACCGCCTCCAGGTGCGGGAACGCGATCTCTACCAGGTAGTCGGCAATCGGGTTGTCGCCGTTCAGCTCCTTCCAGCGGTTCTCACGGCCGCCAGAGTGCAGGAAGAACACGTGCATCGCCGGAATACGGCCCGCCTCGTGGGCACGGTTGAGGGTGTGCTCCATACCCTGGCTGAACCACATCTCACCGTCGAACTGGATGAACAGCGGCGCATCCGGGGCGGGGTCACCCACACGGCCGAGCACGTACTGGTGACCGTCAGAGGTCTGCATCCACTCGGGGGCGGGCAGCGCATCAATCTCTTCCTGAGTCAGGATGAAATCCTGCACCGGCGCATGCTCAAGCTGCACCACGCCCATGCAACGACCGATACGGTTGCACACGGTCTCGGGGTTCAGCGGGTCGCCCTCGCCGGAGTCCAGGGCGGCGCGCAGGCGCACCTGGTCGTCATCGCCCAGCCAGGCGGGGCGCTCGCCGGGCAGCGCCGGCAAGAAGTTGTAGGAGGCACGCCAGGTGGTTTCCATCTGCATGCTCAGCTGCCACCAGCCGGTACCCTCGATGCGGGTCATGAGGGAACGGTCGAGGTTCTTCTCATCGGTGAGGCGGTTGATGAACATGAGCACCTGCTCCGCCTGCTCGTTGTGGTACAGGAAGGTGACGATGCGCTCGTTCTCACTGATGCTGCCGTCTTCGCGGTGCACCGGCTCGATGATGGGGGTGCCTTCGGAGACGACCTCAAGGATGCGGGCGTTCAGCTCTTCGGGGCTGACCGCCTCGGCGATAATGGCGCTAACGAGGGGGCTGTCCACGCGCGGTGCCGGTACCGGGCGCGGAGTCTTGGGAGGGGTCGGGCGCACGGTCGGTGCAACGGTACGCGGCTGCGCCGAAGTAGCCTGTTCAGAAGTGTTCTGTGCAGAAATACTCTGCGCGGGAACGGTCGCGGTGGGTTCGTGCTCGCCCAACGGTTCCTCCTTGGTCTGTGGAAACACTCAATCGGTGAGAATCGGTGAGGAGGCGCATTATCATTAGTTAGCCTCTACTACCTCACTCTATGGTATCCCTTACCCAAACTCCAGCCAAAGGGAAAAGCGAAAGAACCACAACATGACATTCATGACAGCGAGCGCGGGGTTCAAATGCAGGCCCCAACTGTAGGTCGCAAACAGTGCCCACCACAAACAGGGCAGTTAAATGAGATGAGGCACCGAGACCGTGCATCAAACCTCCAAACAGTGAAGGTCTCATACGGCAGTCTCGGTGCCTCATCTGCGGGTTCCCAAAATGGAACCTACCCAGTGCTCGGATCCGTTCATGCGTCAAAGACGGGCGAGCACCGGGTAGGCGCCCTACGCGCAGGGGATCCTGGGTCCCTCAGATCCTAGCGTTCGCTGCTTGGCGCAATGCCGAGCTTTTCCACCCGTACTGAGACGGTTGGTGCTAACTCCCACGCGGCTTAGGGGCGAAAACTATTCGCTTTCGCGGGCCGCCGAAATAGCGTCAGCGGCAATATGAATTGTTTGGTTCTCCTTCGGAATAACCAAAGGGGTACCAGTGCATGGATCAGGAATAATGACCGATTGCAGGTCAAAAACTTCCTGAATAAGTTCCGGTGTAATTATCGCACGCGGATCGCCCTGAGCGATAATCCGTCCCTGCTTCATTAACACAACATGAGTAGCATACCTGAAAGCAAGGTTCAGGTCATGCAAAACCACGGCTACAGTCCGACCTTCGGAATGCAACTTCTTCGTCAGGTTCAGCACTTCAATCTGGTGCGTGATGTCCAGGTAGGTGGTCGGCTCATCGAGCAGGATCAGCGGGGTCTGCTGCGCCAGGGTCATGGCAATCCACACGCGCTGACGCTGACCACCGGACAGCGCCTCAATGGGGCGTTCGGCAAGCTCCAGAACGTTCGCAGCCTGCATCGCATCCACACAGGCGCGCTCGTCCTCATCGGACCAGGAACGCAGCAGCGACTGGTGCGGGTAGCGGCCGCGCGCCACCACATCCGCCACGGTCACGCCGCTAGGCGCCTCCGGGGTCTGCGGCAGCATCGCCAGGATCTTGGCGATGGCGCGGGACTTCATCTGCGGCAGCGGGGTGCCGTCCAGGCGAACCTCACCCTGCTTGAGCGGGTTCACGCGGGCAAGAGCCTTCAGGGTGGTCGACTTACCGCAGGCGTTCGGGCCCAAGATAACGGTCAGCTCCCCCTCCGGCACCTGAAAATCTACCCCGTTGAGCACCGTATGCTCACCGTAGGCAACCACCATGTTCTCGCCTTCAAGGCGGGTCGTCACACTAGTGTTCACTAGCTCTTCTTCCTTTCGAGGTAAATCAGGTAAATCAGGTACAGGCCGCCAATCGCGCCGGTCACCACACCCACCTGAATGATGCGTCCGGGAACAGCGAATCGGCCAATCAGGTCAGAGCCGAGCACCATGAGCGCACCCATAAGTGCCGCGGAGGTGAAGCCCACCCCGCCACTACGAGACAGGGTCTTCGCGATGTGCGGTGCCGCCAGGGCGACAAAGGCAATCGGGCCGGTCGTCGCGGTCGCCAGCGAAACCAGAAGCACACCGATAAACAGAGCCGCCACACGGTACGCATTCACGCTCACACCCAAACCGGATGCCACCTGGTCACCAAAACGAATCGCGCCCAGCGGGCGGACCAGCATCAGCAGCAGCGGAGTCACCACGAGCAACAGACCCATCAGCGCGTAGGTGCGCTCCCACGTGATGTCATTGAGCGAACCGGCAAGCCAGGACGCCGCGGTCTGCGCCTGAGTCAGCGAAGCACGCACCACCAGCAGCGCATTGAACGCCGCCAGGGTCGACCCCACACCAATACCGACCAGCACCAAGCGGAAGCCATGCAGGCCCGTGCGGCGCGTCAACAGCCACACCAGCACCGAAGTCGCCAAGCCACCAACCACAGCACCCAGAGCAACCTCAACGGGGCCGGAATTGAAGACAATAATCTGCAACAGCGCACCGGTCGCAGCACCATTCGTGAAGCCGATAATATCCGGCGAACCCAGGGCATTACCCGAAATCACCTGGAAAATCGCACCCGAGAGACCAAGCGCCGCACCCACCAGAAGCGCCGCCACAATACGCGCCGCACGCTGCTGAGCGAAAGTCACCGTAATCTGCTTGCCCTCACCCAGCAGCGCCGGGATCAGCTTCTCCGGGGCGATCTTATAATCACCCTGCAACATGCCCCAAAACGCCAGCGCCGCAATCAGCACCACCAACGCCACATTCAAAATCAGCACACGCCACGGCACCTGAGCACTCAGCGGACCGCGCACAGTCAACACCGGGCGGCCACCCAAATCGCGGCCGCTACGACGCGCAGAACGATTAGCTGCAGTGGTGACGGTCGCCGTCGAAACAGCGGAAGAATTCGACATTAGAGAGCCTCCACCTTACGACGAGTCATCAAGAACAAGAACACCGGGGCACCGGCAAGAGTCGCCACAATACCCACCTGAGTCTCCTGCGGAGCCACCAGCACACGCGCCAACACGTCAGCACACAGCAGCCACACCGGACCCAACAGCGCCGAACCATAATTCACCCAGCGCACATCATTACCGAGTAGGGCACGCACCACAAACGGCACCGCCAAACCCACAAAACCAATCGGACCCACCGCAGCAGTCGCCGCACCGGCAAGCACCGTCACCGCCAGCAACGTCAAATTCTGGGTCGTACGCACACTCACGCCGAGGCTGGTCGCCGCCTCCTCGCCCATACTCAGAGCATTAATCGCAGGAGCCACAAAGAACGCCACCAGCATACCCAGCAGAATCACCGGACCCACCGTCGACGCGATATCCATACCGCGGCCCTCCAGCGAACCGGCAACCCACACACGGAACTCGTTATATGCATCCTGATCAGCCAAAATCAGGCCCTGCGCAATCGCCGACAGCGCCGCAGAAATTGCCACACCCGCCAACGCAAGCTTCACAATCGAGCCATCACGGCCACGACCCAGCGTATACACCAGCACCGCAGCCAACGCGCCACCAATCGTCGCAGCAATCATGTACTGCCAAATGCCCATCACGCCGAAAACCACCACGGAAGCAATCACAGCCACCGCGGCACCGGCATTCACACCCATCAGGCCGGGCTCAGCCAACGGGTTACGAGTCAACGACTGCATCAGAGAACCGGCAATAGCCAACGCCGCACCCGCAGCAAGACCCACCAGGGTACGCGGAATGCGCTGCTCCATCACAATCGTCTGCGCCTGCTCAGAAGCAGTGCCATTGAAAACAGCCAGAACCTGATCCGGCGGAAGATTATTCGACCCGAACAGCAAAGAAGCAGCCACAGCCCCCACCAAAAGCACCGCAAACAAGAACAGAAAAGCCAGGCGCTTACCCAACTTCTGCCCCTGAATCACAGAACCCTGACGGGACGTACTCTCCTGCTGAACATCTCGGGACAATGAGCTCGTGCGGGCCACTATGCTCCTTATGCTCGATACAAGAAAACGGGGAGGCGCGCCCGGCGCACCCACAAGAAGGGGCACCCAGCACACCGGTAGATAATGAGAGAAACGCCGGAGCGGGCGGGTATTCCCCCACCCGCATCCGACGTTAAGTCTTAGCGCTTACGGGTCAGCAGCAGCGCAGCGGCACCCACAATGCTTACGCCCAGAACCACCACGCCAATCCACGGGAACGCAGCACCGTAAGTCACGGTCTGAACGGTGGATGCGGTGTTAGCCGCGCCCGAAGCCGAAGCGCTCGGGTTCGACGCAGTACCGCGCGCAGCAGCCGAAGAAGATGCGCTCGCCGAAGCGGTCGCCTTCTTCTGGGCATTTGCAGAAGCCGAAGCAGCAGGCGCAGCGGAAGAGCCAGAGGTACCGGAGGTACCGGAAGAGTCAGCTTCCGCGTTCAGGCGGTCGTACTCCTCCTTAGTGATGGTGTTGCCCTCAGCGTCGGTGTACACGGTCTCAGCCTCAGCCGCGCCACCTGCAGAACCATTCGAGGAGCCGTTCGAACCACCATTGGACGAGGACTCGTTGGAATCGTTAGAGCCCTGAGCCTCGTCTGCAGAGTCTGAGTTGTTAGAGTTCGAGCCGCCGTTCGAGGAACCACCGTTGCTCTTCGAGCTGGAAGAGCCGCGGTTCGAGGAAGAACCCGAAGAGTTCGAGGAGGAATTATCCGAACCGCCCTCACCCACCACGGTGAACTCGGGGCTACGGTTGCTGTACGCCTCGGTGCCCAGGTACTTGCCGTCCTTGTCACGCTTCTCACCAGTTGCAAGGAAACGCAGAGTGTGAGTGCCAGCGCCAACATCCGGCAGAACGAAGGAACCGGAGACGTTACCGTTGCCATCGGTCTTCTGCTGGTGCACCACGCAAGCGCCCTGTGCCGCATCGGAGGGGCACAGGTTACCGTCGTCCACCTTCACGGACACCACAGTGTTTGCGGGGAAGCCGCTCACGCTAAAGGAAATCACGCCGTGCTCGCTCACAGAGGAGGAAACAGTCGAAGAGGTGCCGGGGGTAGATGCCTTCGCACCGCCCGGAGGCAGAGCGGATGCAGTGCCAACGCCCAAGCCCAGCGCCAGGGTTGCGGCAGCACAGGCGGTCAGCGCCTTAGAGGTCAGGGATGCCTTCGGGGCTCCCGAAAAAGGTGCACGCATGGTGGTCCTTTCAAAATTACCGGGGTCGAAGCTGAACGCTACCGGGTTCGTGGAGGTGCAGTTCAGCGGGTCGTGACCCGAATGGTTGGAGGCACCCGATCCACGCCCCTGTTCAAGGGTGCAGGGTCAAAAGTGTGGGGCGTGAGCCGGTGCCGGTGTGAATGTGTGGTCAGAGAGCTTACTTCTTGGAGGTGCGCAACAGCAGAGCCGCAGCCAAAACCACCAGGCCAGCCGCCGAGAGCAGCAGGTTATTGGCGTTGTTCACCAGCCACTTGGTCAGACCGGTCAGCTCAGTACCCTCAATGGTCGGGCCCTGTGCCTTGGTGCCAGCGGCGGAGTTCTGCGAACCCTGCGTGTTCTGCGAGTTCTGCGAACCGGCGGCAGCCTTCACTGCCTTCTTCGCGTTGGCTTCGGTCTTCTGCACGGTGGTTGCCAGGTTCTTCTGCGCGTTCTGAACCTTCGCCTTAGCCTGCACGCGGTTCACGACCGGGGCGGTGCTCTGCGAGAGCGCGGCGAGGGACGCGTCCACGTCGGTGGCGCGGGTGCTGATGCGGCCGCCCGCGTTACGCATGGGCACAGGTGCCGTGGAGGTTGCGGTTGCGGGGTTCTCGTTCAGCTCTTCGACCAGCTGGTCGGTGGCGTCCTGCTCATCGCGGGAAACGTCCTGACGAGGGGTAACAGCACGTTCCACGGTCATGTCAGCAAAACCGAGCACCGCATTGTCAGCGCCCTGGTTGCCGTTGTGCACGACCACGCGGTAGGTTGCGGCGGGCATGCTCACACTGGTTTCGTAGCTGAAGCTACGGTTGCCATCCAGACGCTTCCAGCCGGAGCCGTAGAGGGTCTGCGGGGAGTTGCCGAGGTAGGTCGCGGCGTACACCCAGGTGCCCGGTTCAGCGTTCGGCACGGTCACGGTCACAGTGGAGCCGTCACGGCTCACCTGCACGCCATTACCAGCGGTCAGCTCGGAGGCGTTGACCGGCTCGGGCGCGTCACCGGGGGCGTACTCACCGATGGTGAAGGTGGTGTTGATGCCGCCCTGGCTGTTGGCGCCGCCGTAGGTTCCGGATCGGTCGCCCTCACGCAGGCTACCGGTCAGCAGGCGCAGGGTGTGCTCACCGGAGGCGTACTTGGCGGCGTCTTCGTCATTCTTGAAGGCTGCGTTGTCGCGGGTGGGCAGGTCAATCCAGGCGTCGATATGGCCGTTCTCATCGGGGGTGATGACAGCCCAGATGGTGCGGTTGTCGTTGACCGCGGTGGCGTCGTTACGGGATACCTTGCCGTCGTCAATCTTCAGACCGATAACGGATGCCTTCTTGTCTTCAGGGTTGCACCAGCCGTCACCGGTCAGGTGCAGCTTGCCGCCCTGAACCGCCTTGGGGTTCTCGATGCTCAGGCGCGGGGTGAAGGAGCCGTCAGCGGGGGTGCAGGTTTTCGAGTCTTCGCTGGGTGCCGGGGTGGGGTCTGCAGTAGGTGCCGGGGTGGGTTCTGCGGTAGCAGAGGGATCCGCGGTAGGCTCGGCAGTCGCAGAAGGCTCAGCGGTAGCAGAGGGC
>ERZ1036435.268-NODE-268-length-33728-cov-11.941556_pt1 | contig 33728 bp, 20 predicted proteins | sample MGYA00514223_ERZ1036435 | MGnify/ENA primary metagenome ERZ1036435 (study PRJEB33795, sample SAMN09464927) | human gut metagenome | host: Homo sapiens | place: USA: Stanford, California | collected 2016-08 | study: EMG produced TPA metagenomics assembly of the... | reverse complement strand
CCAAGACACAAGCTGCTCCAGTTTCTCAAATCGGTGACGGTCAAATTCAAGCCACCACCAAGACACAAGCTGCTCCAGTTTCTCAAATTGGTGACGGTCAAATCCAAGCCACTACCAAGACTGCTGTCTCTCAAATCGGTGACGGTCAAATCCAAGCTACCAAGACTGCTACTGCCGGTGCTTCTCAAATTCAAGACGGTCAAGTCCAAGCCTCAAACCAAGGTAAGGCACCAAATGATCCAGTTGGCGCTGTCTCCTGTAAGGTTGACGGTACTCTAGAAATGAACTTGAAGGGTGGTATCTTGACCGATGGTAAGGGTAGAATCGGTTCCATTGTTGCTAACAGACAATTCCAATTCGATGGTCCACCACCACAAGCCGGTGCCATCTTTGCTGCTGGTTGGTCTTTGACCCCACAAGGTAACTTGGCTCTAGGTGACAACGATGTCTTCTACCAATGTTTATCCGGTAACTTCTACAACTTGTATGACCAACACATTGGTTCTCAATGTACTCCAGTGCATTTGTCCGCCATTGACTTGATCAAATGTTAAAATTGAATTTTAAAAGAATTCAACACTATAGAATATAAGCTGATGCCACTGGCTGGCTTTCATTCAGCTTGTTTGTTTTAAACATTCACATTTTGCATTGATCTCAACGAAGATCGCATCCATTCCTTTGCATTGAGTTAACGTACAGTAGAAATATTGTCCAAGTTTTTTTTCTTCTTCAAACATCGTCTGGCATTTGATCAGCAATTCATTAGTTCTTAATTGCGGAGTTTTCCTGCAGTTTATTTTTTATGTTTATCTGTTTTTTAAGATCCCTTTTTATTATATAAAATAATTTGATAGTTAAAAAAAATGTTTTCAAATATATTCAATTAAATTAAAATCAACATTTATTTGTGAAGTCAAAATAAAACCATAATATGATGATATTGCTATATTATATACAATCATTAATTAACATTTAATGAGAAAGGGTCTGAAATAGTCTAATTAGCCACGGTTAACCAAATCTACTTTTTCTCGCATTGAAGTAGAGCTCTCACAAATCATTTGAGAGTGTGAGTGTGTTGATCTAGGTGGACATTTTAAACATTTTCCTTAACAGGTTACAAAATAAAATGTATCGGATTAAAGTAATTAGTCAATATATAATTACTTAATAAAAAAAACGCTCGAGTACCCTGTATAATATACATTCCTTTCAATGAATGAAAGCTTAAATTTTGTTAAACTCTAAAACGGTACCCGAAAAGAATAGAAATTGGAAGAATAAAATCCTAGAAAACATGCATAACAATAGAAATGAAAGTGGATGGAGAAATAAAACCATGAGTAAACCTAAAGAATTCAAATATTTGATAAGAAATTTTGGCGTTGTAATTTATTTTGATTGTTTATAACTTAGAAGGTACAACTCAATATTCCGAAGAAAATGGCAGGTTACCATTTTGTTCTTGATTGATCACATCATTTCCATTGTTTAACAGTCAACCAAAGAGACAACTTCCAAGTTAATTGGAGAACATTGTTCAGCAATCTTTTGGTCGTACAAGTTGTAGAAGTTACCGGATAGACATTGGTAGAAGACATCGGAGTTACCTAGAGCCAAGTTACCTTGTTCGGTGATGGACCAGCCACCGGCGTAGATGGCACCGGCTTGTGGTGGTGGACCATCGAATTGGAATTGTCTGTTGGAGACGATAGAACCAACTCTACCCTTACCATCGGTTAAGACACCACCCTTCAAGGTCAATTGCAAAGTACCATCGTTCTTACAGGAGGATTCCTTGATGGTTAGTGGGGTGGCAGCACAAGAAGTGGAAGTGGAAGTGGAAGAGGTCTTAGAAGAGCTTGGAGCCAAAGTAGTGGTAGCCTTGGTAGTAGAGGTAGTCTTTTGTTGAACTTGACCGTCAGCGACTTGAGAAGCAGCAGCGTTAGTTGGCTTTGGAGCAGCAGAAGTAGCTTGGATTTGACCGTCACCGATTTGGGAAACAACGGCTCTCTTGGCAACAGAAGAGGAGATTGGCTTAACAGCAATACCGAAGCTGGCAGTGTATTCTGGCTTAGCACAAGCGACAGTACCGGATGGGGTCAAGGTGGACCATGGGTTACCTGGAGTGTAACCATCGGCAGCAGCGACGGAAGCGACAGCAGCAGTTAGGGCGACGTTCTTGAATTGCATTTTTTATTCTAGTTTATAAGTTTGAGGGGGGTATGTGTATTGGATAGAACCAAAATGAAAGTAAAATTAAAAGCGAATGACTTTGTAATGAGAAAATGTAAAGATTGTAGTTCTTTACTATTTTATATTGTTTTTTTAGAAGAAAATAATTAATGTTCCTTGAAGATTTTGTATTAAATGAAGAAAAAAAAAATACTATAGAGAAAGGAAAAACAACTGTGAAATTGGGAAAACATAAGAATATTGCTGTATTTATACAATCCTCTTTGGCAATACGAAAAAAAATTTACTTCTCATATAGGATAACAATTAATCCCGTTTTGTTTTCCTGTCATTAACTGAGCAATTCATTTTCCTTTTCTTTTTTTTTATTATTGCTCTTGTTGATCTTCTCATATTCTCCTTAAACTGCATCAGCAATAAGAGCAAAAATACGAGTATGCACTCCAAAAACAAGAGCTCATCTACTAGGCCTATCTTTTTCTTGGTATCGCTATTTCTGTCCGTTGTTTACTATCGTACTCCACACAAGTGAGCAATAGACTGATGATAGAATTGGTCCAGAACCAATATAAAAAAAGCGAAAAGGAGGATTGTTTTAGGAGAACGATAACTGATCGTGTTTTCCAAGACTTCTTCCGCCATCCAAATCACAACTAACCCACGTATATCCTATTGTTTATAGTGTTTACTTTTCCTCAACTCCAGTTTATATCCATCGATTGTGCCCAATTCTTCCTCATCGGATTTTCCTGCGACAGTTACTTCGAAGCTGAAATGGGAAACGGGAAAAAAAAGAGGCCCACGAAGAAATTTTGGCGTTGTTGATATTTTCTAAGAAGGGAAAGAGAAAGGCGTAGCAAAGGCGTAGCACAGGCGTAGCACAGGCGCAGCACAATGTTTATCTGAAAAAATGCATCGAAAAATCTCATTTCTCGCGTAACCAGAATTCCCCTGCCTATTTGTCTACTACAATCTCTGTGCTAACTGTCTCTTTTACTCTCAAAACGCGGTAGACAGAAAGGGACTGTTAGGATGAAAATCCTTTTCTGTTAGCACTTCTGTGATGCAAGATCCCCTTTTGGGATGAGAAGTATAAGAAACTACACGTAGAGCCTAGCCAACTAAGAAATGACTGCGCCTGGAATAAGGCATCCTCCCCTCCCCCCCAAACATCTTTGGGATGCAACACAGAGAGTACTGGAGTAGAAAGATGTATGCTCTAAATTGGTGGGGCATTCAAACGCACGTAGTAACATTGGTTTGCATGCCTTCAAATGATCTCCCTCTAACAAACAACGCGGTTTGGCAAAATACTAGTTGGGAGGGTAATTGCAGTGTGCCAGCTGCCACTGCTATTTCTGTGGTTTTATATCGCGATAAGACTACGAAGGCGTACTAACCCCTGCGGTAAAAGCTCTGCAGATCGCGAAATGTTGATCTGCAGAGCTTTCTGCGTTAATTTGTCTGAGCATTGAAACGCGGTTTGCAGTTGTTTTGTGAATTAAAAGAGGCTATATCTGTACGACCTTTCTCAGAATAGAAGCATAGGACGACGCGAAAAGTTCAGGAAATGATCTTTACAAAAGAAAAATACTTGAGAGAGCGGTTCCTACGCAGATTTAGCAAGTACGATTGATGTATATTTGCGATGCTTGGCAGGTAATCACTTCCGTAATAGCTATGGATAATGGGGGGGAAATAGAAGATGTAACGTATAGGCGTTTATGGTATTGAGTGTTTTTTTCCTGGTGCTTAGATTATCTGCTTAATAAATGGCTCCATGAGAGTGGGATAGGTAGAGAGCCATTAAGCTGATAGAAGATATATTTAGTCGCAGTACTCTATCTCTTTTTTTTAGCACTTATCCTTTGATGGCTGAAATCAGCCGTACCCATTACAGGTCTACACTGTAAGATATACCTTTGGTACCAATTATTCTTTTAAACTGCTTGTAATGGACTGATAGCGTATTCGACGGAGGAAGTAAAGTAGTGCTAGTTGTCGTATTTGTAGATCAGTCACGGGCATGCAGTTGGTGTAGTCACGTAAAATGGTTTACGCGTTAATAATTCCCCGTTAGACGAAAAAGGGCATGGCATTTTGGTGTTTTCTCTGACGTGCCCGTAGATCATAGCTAGAGTTATTTTCGCATTCGTTTCTGGCTTTCTAATATTACACAATCTATCTATGTGGGGATTGTGCGTTGTAATCATTGATGCATGATTGAGATGTCATCTAATGTTGACAGTATGACCTGCCCGCTTACTATTTTTTTTTGCCTTTGACGAGTTTCTAGATTACTCTTTCAACATTAAATGCCTTTTAAATATTATGCCAATGCATTTTCTCTAAATATTGCTTGAAATGTATATTAATAACTGCTATAACAAATAAAAAAATAACGTATATGTGGCTAAACTATTATAATTCATTCTTTTTTTTTTAGTTTCCAAAAAGTATATCGAAAACTACTAAATAAAAATCAACGTTGGTTGATATTATAAAGTAAATTCCGTTTTATGATGTATAGAGTCTTTATCACGCCATTCAAGGGTAACATTCCCTTTGAAACTGTTTTTGTAATGGTATACTCGTCCTTCCTGCATGTGGCCCAGCCACATTACATTCTCTTCATTACTTATTGTTACATCCAACTTGTCGTCACTCCTTAATGTATTGATATGAGAGGTGATATCAGTTGCTTTACAAGTGCTAATACTGAAATGGTTGGTTTGTGTCACACTATCGTAATCTTTCTTAGCTCCATCGCTGATATTGAGTAAAGTCTCTTCCAGTTTATCCTCGCCCGCTTGGATTATTACTAGATTTCTGAGAACATTAGACGAATCACTATCTGATTGCATCATTGTAGTTATCCTTCGGCATGTATGAAGAATGACTTTGATTTTTTCCTCCGTGCTGATAAATTCATAGTTATGATCATCACTTAGCCATAGTTCAATATCTCTAATGACATCTATCCACCCTTCCCAATTCTTGTTGACAGGCCCAATGAATGTTCCGTAAGGCCCCACCTCACCATTTCCATTTTTTCCAACTAACACAAGGCCAAGCATATCATCTAGACATAATGTGTTCAAGATCTTCCCCAAGATGTCAGATGCATTAGAATCATTTGGATCTGATATGTGCAAATCGATACAAACCACTAAGCACAGTTTCCTCTTCAGTAAGTCTGAATCCCAAGGCTGTGGTATGCTCTTTTGATTTATTCTTTGCCTTAGAACTTCCTGCTCGTATGAGATAGAGAGCTCAATAGGCATAACATTGATAGAACAGTCCGTCAAGTCAATAAGTGGAGGCCTGACTCTACCGATGTCGGTTAGATAGTACAGCCACTTTTTTATTTTCTCTTGCTTGTAAAAAGCTACTTCGTGATTCTTCAAAAATATCTGCGGAAATAAGCAGCTCTTCAAATCTATCACAATGATCTCTTCATTGTTGTGTCTCAGTTCAGAGGTAGAACTTATTTGATTTACTGGTAATTGTCCAATGATATTGCGACTATCAGCCTCAAACAAGGTCAGGCATTTTTCAAATAAAAACACTAGAATAGGTTGTGTCCAAAATTCGCCATCAGTTGAAAATGCAAAATTACTAAACATATGTAAATCACCAGTACTATCAAAACTAGTAATGCTCAAAAGGTTGTGAATATAATCAGACAGATTCCTTCGAAAGGCAAATTCATTGAACTGCGGATTTTCTTGTGAGCAAATCGATTTTTCAAGCCCGGTTCTATTCGGAAACTGACAGGCAGTCTTCATATCCACATCCATACACGGCTCTGGAAATTCCAATTGTATAGTGTCATCATACGGTTTGGTTACTAAGGGCAGGAGTTCTTCCACATCTTCTGAATCACTATTACTTAACTTTTCTTCAAGGTCGATAGTGAGTCCATTGATAATCATCGAAGAAGTTGAAGAAGAGCTTACAAAGATATCCGTCTCGTAACCATCTTCTTCTTCCACTGGCTTCTCGATTGCAGGAGTACACGATAATGTTGGGGTTTTAAAACCTGCAGAGGTTATCTGTGATGGTTTTATTATCCTCTCAACAGGTGTAACTTGTTGTTCCCGTTCAAATATAGCTCTCGCTGCAATAGAGTTCATTCTGTGATTCGAATTTGTATTGGAAATACCAAGACTTCTTTTAAGTGTCAATAATTGAGAAGTAATATCTGAAAAGATATCTTCATCGCAAGGTTGGCATTGAGAACCACATATCTGGCAGATCGGGAGCTCGTTAATTGAATGAGTCTCTTCAAAAATGGCCATAAAGCAATCATAATGAGATAAATGGCCGCAATCCAACTCTAGGATCTTCTCGCCTTTAAATGTCACTGTCATTTCTTCATCGCAAATAGAACATTTCTGATTGTTGTACTTCTTCAAAGAACTGCAAGTAGAAGATCCTGATAATAGAGACTCCCTTTGTGAAGGAACTGTGTCAAGAGACAGTCTATTATAGTTATTTTTACCATAAGAGAAGCTTTCGCTAACATTCTCGCGCATAATAGTATTTGTCGATGTTACCATTTTCTTATGTGAGGGTTTGGTTGTTAAAGGTGATAATTTGATATGCGATTGCCCCCAGTTATCTCTATGATAGTTTGCTGAAGTCTTTTTTAATGATTGTGGAGGCGTCGTTATTTGAGAAAAATCTAAAGGTTTTGGTATATTTCGTTTTTTTGAAGTAGATTTACCTTCGGGGCTCATATCTGGTGTTCTTAAATACATTTGATTTGGTAAAAATACATCATGAGGCGATGAATTTTGATGTATACTATGGTTCTCAGATTTTTCTGTAAAGCTCTGAAATAATTTCTTGGTGGGGCCTCGCAGCAAAGTATCATCATCCCTGGGGGGCGTATGTATACTTTTCTCGCTAGTTTGTATTTTTACTGGTGTTCTTAGAAACATATTCTATACTTTTCCCGGTGTTCAACGCTTAATCAAGTTAGCCTTTCTATTGGTTTTTTTCTTATTCTGAAAATCAAATTTAGGATAAATCGAATTACTTTTATTTTTATGTTATCCTAACCACTCAGCTTTTTTTTATTTGTGGAGAAGACTATTAGGCAAAGTAAAAGAGATACACAACTGACTTAGTAATGTCTAAAAATAAACTGAATTGAAAGGGTTCAACCCAGAACGCAAAATTGAATGTCAAGGAAAAAAGAAAAAGTAGTCTAGTTATTGTATCGTACTTTTTATACCAAAGACAATGATAAGTTTCAAAACAGATCCCAACAATGGCGATGATTCAAGTTCTAATTGTTTTACTTGAATCATGGTAGGCTATGATTAATTACTGTGATTCAGTTGGGAAATTAATTAATAAAAAGAAAACTTGATCTGACTTATGATGGCACTCTATGTAGAGTTGGAAGAAACATTGCCCACATATTAAAATCAACCAAAAGCCTTACCCCAGAACTGTAGCAAGTGTGTACCAAATCTGTGCCAAATTTGTACTATTCCATGACTAATTTGTTTCGCTACAATACCTCTACTGTCCCAATGATAGAGCTGATTAATATTGGAATAATGTCGTAAATAAGATACCGATTTGTCCATTGTGAAAATTGCTAGGGGAATTTAGCACATATCTTAAATCTCAACTCACTCATCCAAATAAGAAAAAAAAAAAACTATCCTCAACGGTTTAATTCCTGATACAAAAAATTAAAATCCCAACTATCTAGTCCAAGTATAACCATATCCACTGACCTTTTTGTAGACCACACACGTACAACTCTGTTGCCCTTAATAAACCGTATAGCTTCCTGAAACTCTCATCATATGATACGTTGTGCCTCTAAATGACTACTTCTAAAACCTAAAAAGGCCAGAAGTGGACAATCAATCGTACGATACTTTCTTGGGGTAAACGGAGCGAATGATGTGGGGTGGCTATGGTTACCCTTGTAGTTGGGGTGAAATGGCCATGTGACTATCCATATCTCTCTGTTCTAAGGGGATCGTCGCACCCCCATAACTAAAGATTAGAGACCCTCTGGAATCGACTTTTCTTGTTTTGGCAGTTAATTACCTGATTTGGAATAAATCACTTTCCTGATAATGAAAATGAGTAGTAGACGTAATGGCAATGATGCTGAACTGGATAAAGGAAAGTGACTTAAAATGAGGCACTAATAACCATGACAATAGTTGATCCTGTTTGTAGGGTTTATTGCCTCCCTCCAATAGGCACAGATACCTTATTGTAGCTAAGAATAGCTAACACAAAAATAAAAAAAAAGAAAAAAAAAATCAAATTAAGCCATTCTGTCAATGTCCCAATATATTCCCGTTACTGTATGAAGTCGTTCCAATATATCGCCGATTGGGGTGAACAGGCCAAACTGTTTCCTTTCTCCGTCATATGAGTGGAGCATGCCAAGAACACCTAGTCCCACTCTGTCTTCTAGTTTTGTAAGTATCCATGCACCTGAATCACCACCGCTGGCGAATAGTGGTTGCGGTGATGAAACTATGAATTCACTACTTTGTAGCTTACCGTCGGCCCAGTAGATTAGCTTGACAGCGTTGACAACACCTGTCGTGTAGCCAGTAGAAGCACCGATCTTGAACACTTTTGTCCCTGGTTGTATCTTCATGATCTTCTTTTTCACATACACGTTTTCGAACTTTAAAGTAGGATCAGGCACCTGAGCTAGATTATTCCCTAGGAAATTCTTGCAGTCCATGGAAGGGTTGACTTTTATAATGGCAAAATCTGAAAGACGTTGATTTATTATGGATCTTTCCCCCCATACTACTTGTCCAAACTTCTCCTGATTCTGTAGTTTCATACTCCTCTCTACTTGTAGGGCTTCATCAGCGAATGCTCTTTGTTCCTTCGAGCCCTGAGGATATCTAGATGATTCTTCTAATAAAGTCTTGTGGTATGATTTTTGTAGAACTCGAGACGGCACAGCAACTTCTGGATAGTCTTGTGATTCTGCTAGAACCACATGCGCGCAGGTAATCGCAAATGTAGCACCTGCATACTGGGCCAGTTTAGAGTCACTGTCGACTTGAGGATACACATATCCACCTAATGTGCCAGACATTTTTAAACTATTTTGGGTGGATATAGATAGTGAAATAGGCGGCGTGTTGCCATTTTCAAGAGTTCTATAAGGTGGTGAAAACCTGTAACTTTGTTCTTCTTTATTGATATTATTCAGTTGTTGGGTTCCTTTTAATTCGGGCATTATTGCAGTAGTAGCAGCTGGTTTAATGTAGTCTTGGATACAATAGAAATGGACATCGGGAAATAGGCCATATAGTGCCTTTATCATTTCTTGATGCTCTTGCCTTATCGTTGGTAACCCAAACACTATACTTAATATCGATGCGTCTTTCTCTACACCTCTTAGAACGGCCGCAATAAAAGAGCCCTCATCTTCAGATAATAATTTAGTATCAGACTTAATAATATCCTCCATGATCTCATAGATTCTATCCTTATGAGGTAAATTACAGCTGTCATCAATTGGAAAAATCTTCAAGGAAGGTAAAACCATCGCTTGGGCGTCTCTTTCTGTAGTATCTTGTTGAATCTCTAATTTCTTGAGAAATGAAAGATAACGCCTAAATAAGATGGATCTTGAATTGGAATACGCTTCTGTATTAAGCAAGTTATCATAAAAGTGAAATATTATCTTGGTTATTCCTCTTACAGACGGGCAGGATTCCATCTTTACTCTATAGTTTACTGTTCCATTTGTTAAACTTGGTAATGATGTTTCCTGTATAAAGTTTTTGAAGTATTCAGTTGCACATATAACCGCTCTTGATATATTTGTAACATTTTGGTGAACATCGTCCATTAGATCTAATAAATTGTTCTCAAGATTTTTGATAGCTTTCACTAAATAGTGACTCTCGTTGGACATTGTAAGAATTTCCTTGTTGCTATTTTGATTTGAGTACACCACAGGGCAGTCAAGACTCTGATCAGTTGTGGACTGTTCTTCTTCATTGACGGTTGCAAGGGAAGCATACCTTGAGGAATCAATAATTCTCAAAGGTGTCCCAAGATCCCGGTACTCATTTACCGGGTTACCGTTCTTTCCGGTAGACGACCTTAGTGAGGAATCTCCGGAGTTATATGTTCTCCTCCCTTTTGAAAATATTGAGGAAGATTGTACCGAAGAACTTATTCTTGTGGATCTATCATCATGAATAGAAGATTCTACCTTATTATCGGTAGAGTTATTTCTAGAACCAACGCCTTCATTCTTTTCCTTATCTGACTCAGAGTCGCCTCTGATACCGTTCTTTTTGTTAAAACCAAACAGTTTTTTAACCATGACAATAACTAACGTACCTTGGTGTTCTTTCCAAACGTTTTAGGTTATTTAGACTACTATTCCTGAAATACTACACTATATATGCATTTTATCTTTTTTCTAAAAAATTTAAATGTAAATAATCGGCACTAAATTAAAGTGCCGTAGCAAATACCGATAAATTAATAAAATATTGGAATTTCATATAAAGAGATGGTTTTTCGACTACCACTAGGATAGATAGTTGTTCAGTATACCATCAACAAAAACTGAACTACTTTCCAAACTTCTCATTTTAAGAACTTAAAGCCCTATACATCAATTTTTATCTGCGGTTCAAGACTTTGACTATTATATATAAAAACATAAGAATAGTAATGGCAGCGGAAATAAAAAATGCATTTTTCTCGCATCAGGTCTTGGTTAATGCATCAATAAAAGTAACCTGTGCGGGTTCCATTTTGAATATGTAATTTGAATAAGTTATATATATTGAGCAGGGATATTATGAGTGTGTAGACCTAATTTTTCAGTTCAGGAGCGTCAACTAACAGTTTTTGGAATTTGGATAAATCAGCTGCAGATTCGCCGACTTGACTGGTACCTTTCTCTTTGTAAGTACTGACTGCTGGAATGTTTGCTTTGATTCTGGTAACTTTGGTTCCGTAGGCTCTTGGCTCTAATTTAATAAGCGTATGCAAGGGTATAGACATCCATGGTGATTCCTCCTGCGGAACATTCATGAAATATGCATAAATACATCTCAATACGGCCTGGTGCGTGATAATCAAGACGTTTTCTTGTCTCTCCAACTCCATGATAACAGGTTCTAATCTAACAACAACATCTCTGTAAGATTCACCACCTCTGTACCTATATTCGTATTTGTCTTCATCTCTCGCTTTGAAATCCTCTGGGTAGACTTCTTCGATTTCTTCATAGGTCATACCGTCACAAACACCTGCATCAAGTTCATCCAATGCCTTCCATTGTAACTTCTTGTAAGGCAAATGTTGTGCAGTTTGTTGTGTTCTGACCAAAGTAGAAGTCCACACAGTTAAGGGCGCATCTCCAACGTGCTCATCTACTAATTCCTTTAGTTTTTTTGAATATTGTACACCTCTTGGTGACAGCAGTGAGTCACCACCAATTTTTTTCTCAACGTTGTAGATTGATTCACCGTGTCTCGATAGCCAGATTGTTCTTGGCTTTGGACGGATATTCATAACATAGAAGACGATCCTACTCTGTAAGTAGCTCTGAATCTTGTTGATTATTATTTCATCTTCAATATTCACTAACTTAACAAAGGTCATATTATTATCATTTTCAAGACTCAAAGTTTCATATGCGTCTCTGTAACAGGCAATTCTATTGTAAAGGTCCTTTTTCGATTCCTCAGGGTCACTACCTTCATAATCTGGAGATGTGGTGCTAATATCGATTACGTTGGTTTCAACTATCTTTTCATTATCACACCAACTCTCTATGAACATCGGCATAATATTATTCTGGGCACAGATTTCTAAGATCCAATCTCTCCGTTTCCTAGTACTATTGGTAGCATCCAGAACAGCAACTACACCATTCTCTTCTTCATACCACTTAAGCATATCACTGACAGCTTGCTGTGCGGCCTCCTCACGAACTCTGTAGCCTTCTGGGTTGTTAAAGTCAAAAAACTTAGCATCAGGTTTGATCACACCAGCTTTGTACCTATAGTTCCCAACATTGAAACACTTCGCATTGATCGACAACCAGGACAAATAGCGGAGAATCTTCTGGGATATGAAGGACTTACCACGAGCTGGCAGACCAACCATCACCACACAGATTCGAGAATCGTTCATATTAGAAATTGTAGTGACTGGCATGTTTGTAATGCTTTTTATTTACTGGGGAAGGATATATAACTATTCTGCAAATATCTTCACTTCCCTTCTCACTCCTTGTTTTACACTGGGCTTCCAAGAAATGCAGAAAATACTACCCAGGTACCTTCTTATACAAGTTATAGTCCAGTAATGTAGTGCTGTATGACAGCAGATCCCAAGCGCTGGATGCTCCCAACAGGATGGGCTCGCTATACTCCTTGGCCTTTGGCTGTAACATTCATGGTTGGTGTTACAGGGCTCTAGCACTAAGTGTGATTCGCCGTTGACTCGTTCAGAGTAGAGCTTTGGGTGAAAATGTAAATCCCCTATTTTATGAATTGTGATCGTGTAATAGTATGTGAATATGACTTAGTATAAGTATCAAACTTGGTTTGCAAGTTACTTAGATGATTTTATAAAAAATTTAAATTGACGAAGGTGCATCTTATATATCGGTATATAAGTTGTGAGCTTTTTTTTACAGTTCTATCACTTGGAAACGTTCGTCAATGGCTCCCTGCTCTCTGATGTATGAGCACGTTCTGGCAAAATGTTGAATTGGTATTTGCAAAGTTGCTTTTACAGTGGCTTCTCTTGTGGGAGAGTTCATCCCATTACTTACCTGTACTAATGAGCCGTCTAGACCCATTACGTAGTCTTGCATTTTTAGTTGGGAGACTGCTGATTCCAGATGAGATATTTCGTGTGATGGGTCATCTGACATGTATGACTCAGCCTCAGTTTGTAAAGCTTTAATGTTAGTCTTGATGAGTTCTATGAGACCGTTGATATATTTAACCGTAATGTGTGTATCCTTCTCATTGCCATGAATGAAATAGTACAGACACCTATTCAGAATTTCAATCATCAATTCACAGCTTTGAACATTGTCCATTATGGAATCCGAAACACGCAATGCCCTTTGGAGACATTCCAGTACACGTTTGCCCTCACGGAAGAAATTGGTAGTTACGCCTTCTTCCTCTCCGATAGCTGATAATTCCGTAGCCCACCACATGTGTGAGCATAAATATACACTTCTGCATTGGTCTTGCTTCTTCAAAAGCTTTGAGCCATGTAATGTACATCTTACTATGAGTGAGTCATAGTAATCCTCTTTATGAAGTGACCTGGTCTTTTGCAACGTCTGCGTCATCAGAAGAATTGCTTGAAATTGGTCCTTTGAATCATTTATTGATTCTTCATATATAGTGAAAGCTTGTGAAAAGAAATCATACGATATCTCCGATAATGATAACTGGTCTGCAAGCGCGGCACATTCTAAATTCATCTTGTACACAGTATCATATGCTATAGGTCCACATACATTGAACATGTCGTTCATTGCCCTTGAGATAAATTTGAATATCTGTTTTATGTTGTTTTCAATGGTCTTTCTCTCTTCTTCTTTTTGTTGCCCTTCTTTCAGCATTATATTGCATCTCCTTACCAATTTCCAGAAATTAGTAATGATTGCAGGGTAAGTGTATAGACATTTCTTTCCGGCTTTATAATAATGATTCTTCATTATTAGATAGCACTCAATTTGGGACTCGACAGAATTCAAAGTAGGTGAAAGGGTCAATGATTTGCATATGATGTGGCAAAATCTTGCCAATTTTTCTTCAACAATGTCATACTCAAAATCATCGTCAGGTAAAACACCCGCACTTAATTGATCATTACCTTCGGTTGAAGTTCTTTTGTTTACCTTATCTGTTTTGTGTATTAGAGAGTCTGAAAGACTTAGAAGTTTTTCTAGCTCACTTTTAGTGTTTATTATAAACAGTTTGCCTTGAGGAGTTATGTCTGAACTGTCCGCCGTCGTGGACAAGGGTGTGCTAATATTGGTCTTCACTTCGATATCATCAGTTATATTTATAATTAAGTAATCAAGAATCTCGCTAATAGCGACCCTTTGGGTTTCAACTGACTGTAAGCCTAATAACTCAGGAAATGAATCACACTCGGTTAATATTCTGTAAAAGAAAAACGAATCTCTTTCATTACCTTCACATGTAGAGTTCTCAAAAGTCAATAGCTTTATCATTAGCGTATCTATATCTTTTGGAATCATCTTCCCGTAGTCTTTATATTTCTGAGCTGTGAACGTGAATAGTCGATTGATATTCTTAAGATTGTCAGGATACCATTGCAAAGTTAATTTGATTACAGATTCAATCAATGGGATAAATTGCTGTAATGAGAGATCCGGACGTTCTTTGTTGAGTAGCTCAAGGTAGTTGGCAAAAACATCAAATATGTCGACATCAGGTAGGGGTTTTGAATTAATATCAGGTATTTCCTTCTCATTGGTTTTGGATGACTCACCATTGGCACTGGAACCATTTTCGACAGTTCCATGTTCATTTTTATCTTTTATTTCAGAGGCTTGTTTTTGTTTTTCATTTTCCTCTTCTACTTTCCTACGCTTAAAGCTATTTAATCTCTCTATTAGGATCAAAACAATTTTATTCATTGAAACGTCTGGGTTCAATTGTAATGTTGTTTTAAGTAAAGTAGATGCGGTTTGTAAATGAAACTCATCCGAGAAAACTTGGCATATGACATCCATCAAGTATTCTTGAGAGACAAAATCTCTGCATTGAACAACTTGTTCAAGAATGGTTGGTAGAATTTGTTTATCATACATGTCAAAGTTATCATCAATGATCTGAGATAATCTAACCAGTTGAGATCCCACTAAAATTTGTAGTTCTTTCCTCTCTTTAGTTCTCAATTCTCTTTTCCTCAATGGACCTTGATGTTGCAATCTTACCCACAATTTGTTCATCTCTATAAAATTGTTCATGATGAAATTTGCATTAAATTCCAGTTCATCATCGGGAAGCAGTTCCTTGGTTCTTTGTGATAGGTAGTATCTGAGAAATAATCCTCGTATTGGATTCTGCACACCCCTACACATCTCAATCATATCCTTTAGTATCTCGATGACTGGTGCATCAGGTATTCTTAGATAGCTCGTTCCAACTGTGATCATCAGATATAGCCTTGGGACAACATTTCCGGTGTATTGTACTAACTCGTAAAGGTCTGCCAAGTGGTGGTACTTGGGGTGATTTTCAACCAAATATGTTGATAGCACCGACAGGGAATCGAATATCATAACATAAAGCTCATAGTATTGTTTTGGAGTCAAGTTAGGGTTACGTAGTTCCGTAAGCATAACCGAGCAATGTTGCAACGCCTCCATTAGCTTATTCTGTCCCAAACATCTGTTCATAAGACCAGTCTGTTGGGATATCACAGACGCAGCCGTCTCCACAGAATCAGAGTACGACATTCTATAATTCTCAATGGGAGTAGTCCTAACCGTTCGTTGGCGAAACTTTTGTACAGTATGGGTTTTGGTATTATTCCCTTTATCCTATTACTTTTTCCTTTATAGAGATGCCCCCTTTGCAGCACTAAAAGTTCCTTTAATGGGTACACCTCAAAAAAACAGATATTTCACTAATAGCAACGAATTGGTCAAAACTTGACAGTCAAGTTAACGTATTGCTGGCAATTCGCCTCGGTAGCAAGACACACTATACTACTCCCCTTTGGTGAAATTTCGGCTATCATCGGGTAGCCTGCGAAAGGCCCAGAAATTCAGGATCAGCATTGAGAGATAAGTGACGTTCCACGTGACGTACAGAGGTTGAGGTCATCGCTTAGCAGAGTATTTATATATTGTATAATATAGTAGTATTCTTTATTGGATTTGCTCGTTACAAGGTTATTCGTATATATCTTCCATACTTATTTTATGTACAACAACATCTGTTTATCTATTTTTCCCTCATTGGGAAGTCTGTATCTATTTCAATCTTTCTTCGAATCTCAGTTCGTCAATGGCAGGAAGGCCGATCAACAACCTTAGGAAGTTTTCTAGCGCTGTTCTCTGCTTGTTCAAACCGTTGATTGGTTGGTAGCCTGGCTTTGTCAATGGGGCCTTCAGCCAGTAACTTAGGAACGACAGCACTGGGTAGAAGTTTTCGAAATCACCCTTAGCCTCTGCACCATCCTGGCCGTCTACGTTTCTGTATGTGACTCTGGAGCAGAACTCGGTCATGACAATCAAATCGATGATCAATGGTGTAGCTAGCAAAGAGTCTTCACAGACATTGTGGATGGAGATTCTGTTGTGGCCACCTAGCATCAGTTCACTGTAGTATTCATCCATAGCAACTTTTGAGTCACCTACGGCGTGCATGTACTTGATAACGATACAGTGGTCGATCTTGTTACCTAGTTTGTCATTGTATAGAATTGGGTTTGATTCAATGATATCGTCTACCACCGAAGCCTTCGAGATCTCCTTGGACCTGAACTGTTGTGGTGAGGAAAGGTTGTAACCATCGTTGTTACCCAAGTGGTTGTAAGAAGCAATTGAGACGGGTCTGATACCGGCATCGACTAGAAATTGAGCCAAGACAGATTTCATCTTAGTTTGGCCGGACTTGAAGTCATCACCAGCGATCAACGAGTCGTTCTTTTCAGCAAGTTCAATCAGACCTGGTACAAAAGTGTTCTGTGGGGAACCGTTAATGTAAGGACAATGTTCAAGGATGGAAGCAGCAGCAAAGATAGTAGATGGTGCAATTTCAGTGTGATCGTTTTTGATAGCTTCGAGCAAGTTTTCCATGGTGTCATTGACACCAGGCAATATCTCGACGTACCTTTCGGTGTTAGCGGTCCATAGAATAATTACTTTGTCCAGGTCGTTCTGTTGTTTGAAAGTTCTGATATCGTTTCTGATGTGGTTCAAGTGTTCCCACTTACCGGTGGTGGTAACTTTGCCGGTTTGTGGGTCGACGTTCAAACAGTTATCAGCACGCTCATCCTGGTTAGCAGCGATGAAATCTGGATAATAGACGGACTTCAAGGGTTTGTGATCTTTCATCATTGGAGCCAACTTGTTTCTCAAGTCAACTTCAAGGACACTAGCACGCTCCATGGCTTGATCCATGGTGGCTCCGTTGATATCCCAACCTGAGACCACAAAATCGTTTGGGTTAACCATTGGCACCAAAGAGTTGAAAGGCACGTAGACGTCTTTACCCTTAGAGTCGACACCCAGCTTGATCGTTGATGATTGAGTCAAAGAACCGTAGTAATTTGGCTCAGTTAGACCCTCTTTGTCACGAGTACGGAAGCACACATTGTGCTTGTTAGCCAGCACAGCAGCCATCATGGTGGACCCGTTGTTACCACCAAGACCCACGAGCATGACACCCAGTCTCTCCGGCTTGTTCAAGTCCACTTTGAATTGGTAGTTCTTGTCCAAGGGAGTCACTTCAAACTGTGTCTTGTCGCTGTTAGTGTGTACCACATTCGTGTGGTAAGTGTAGTTGGTCAACAACTCGTTCTCCTTGTAGGAGACCTTGTCACCGACGTTGTTTACGCGAATGCTAATACCTTTATTCACAGTCATTCTTATTTTTTATAGTAGTAGTAGAAGTAGTTTTTTTGTTGTTGTGTATTCTCTATTCTAATGGGATACAAAACTTCCCAAGCCAATATAGCCGCTATTTATACGCCTTTCGAGGAGGTTCTGTTTTCTGTTGAGTTCAACAATTGCAACAAAAACTTTCACATGCACCATGAAGGTGTGCATGTGAAAGTTTTCTCCACCCGAGGAAGGAACCGCCCATCGAATAGACAAGTTTCTTTGTGAAGTAAAAACACTCAGAAACACCCGCACACAAACTAATGTTTCCTGCCCTGGATTGGGTGAATCATGGATCATCCCCACACAAACACACGCAGAAAGCGTAGTCATCGAGAGTCAATCAGCATGTGTTTTCCCATCCCCCCGGACTTAATTCGCTCCATTCCGTTCCTGTTTCCTGCGCTGGACAGTCAAAGGCCCCTCGCGCATGTGAAGATCTTCGCGATGATTTGAAGCTTGATGGCAAAAAAAAGGGGACACCTGCTGGGGCATCGGCTCTTAAGAGAGACAAGTGGCGCAGAAGACACAAATAGTACGTGCCAGCGTGTTTTTGTCTGTTTTGTCCGTTCCTCGTCCCGGTTTCTGCATGTGAAAAATTCTAGTTGCCACGATCCTTTTGGACCTACTAGTATTACATGTTGTACGTAAATCACATGGTTAGTGCAAGTGTATCTTGTATCATGTGATGTACGTGTTATATGCTATCATTTTGATAGCTCAGAGACCCAAATTTCTTCTCTTCACTTTACACAGACAGACACACACACACACAATACACACAATACACACACAATACAGAGCTTTCCCTTCTGTGTTCGGAGATTGGGTGTCATAGCTACAGAATAAAATAAGCTTTGACAGGTTCTTTGTTTAGAGATCAGGTATAAGGTACCCCCCACGAGGAAATAAATGGAGTTCCCGTTGCTGAAGTTGTCCGATGGCTTGTTGCAGGAGCTGCTGTCGCACTGCCCGCAGCAGGACAGACTCAACCTGTGTCTGGTGAACAAGCGGTTGCACAGGCTGGTCTCCAAGCTGGTGTACAGAAGGATATACCTGAACGACTCAAACGTGGTGCGGTCGGATTTCATGAACTTGGCGGTCAACTGGTCCCTATTCAGTATACCAAGTTTTTTGAACGAGGATGAATCACGTGCTATAGCTAATGGGAAGCTTGCCAAATTGATACAGACGTTCCACCGGAACCCTGAGAACACGTTGCATCTGGTGCAATGGATCCGGATCAACTGGGATCTGGACCCCGTGTTGCAGAAGCAGGTGCTGAACATGCTGTGTGCCAATGGCCACTCTTTGCAACGACTGGAGAACGTCATCGACCCCAGCTGTAACGATATTATAGCATTGGGCAAAGTGAGTGCAGCCAATGTGACCAGCTTCGATATGGCGCCGCCGAACTCGTTGCCGGAGCTCTCTGTGCCGCAGGACTACATCCCCAATCTGTCACACTACTTGAGACAACGTATCTCTTCGAAGCTGTCGCACATGACGTTGTTCATCGACCCGATAAAGTTGTTTAATTACCTGTACCCACTGAATGAGAAACTGCAAATTATAGACCTGAAACTGCATTGGAGAAGAGAGTTCTTCCCACAGAAATACTTTAGCGAGCAGACGAACACGCTGATCAAACCAGGCGAGCAAAGGAAATCACTGACAAAACTGTCAGAAGTGTTCGATATACGGTCCTTGAAGATTCTGACTATCATATCCTGGAATGAGTCCCTGATTTCTAGAGAGATCGAGATCATAGAGGAGTTCAAGGAGTTTGTGTACTTAGAAGACTTGTCACTGATATCAATAAAACAGGACATAAAAGTACTGGTGTCATTGTTCAGTGAATTGAAAAGGCTAAAAAGATTAAAGATGGACTTCTTGGAAGATTACGTACCAGAACCAACTAGCCCACAGATATTCTTAGCCATTTTACTAAACTGTAAGGATTTGCAGTTTATCGATCTACGTTTTGAAGGCGTGGACTTACCCATAATCACTCTACAGGAGAGCAAATTTGAACTGACCCAGAAATGCTACTGTTCAAGCTGCATGCACGTCTTTGAGAATATCTTAAAGGACAAGATTTTCCATTTTGAAGAGGATTACGAACTTAATGACATACACGACATTGCAGCAAAGGATATATTCAAGATGATGAGATACTTATCGTTGCTACCATACTCTAAGGCATGTGATTGTTACCCAAGCGTTAGAACACAACCCATGAATTTGACAGAGTTTGTGTCTAAGATCAACGCAAATATCCTGTTATATAGGCAAAGTCGTTCACAGTTGGTCAAGAAATCAGAATATGATGACGAAGATGATTTCAACTCATTCCATCTGCCTCATCGCCCATTGACCAAAGATGACATTGTCAAATGTTATCATGCATTAATACATCATTTCAAGTCTACGTACTTCACATTCTTGAGGGGCTTCCCAAAGTTACGATTTTTGATGTTGAATGATATACCCACCATCACTGTTGAAGAAGATGGCGAGCGCATTTTCCAGCCGATCTTCTACCATTCAGGATATCAAACGAATTTGACTGGCTGGTCCAAACAATTCAAAAAGAATACGAACGCATCTGAACCTAATGATGTTGCAAAGAAGGCTACTGTTATTTAAGTAAATTATCGAGCCTTATTTACTATTAAAAGTAAACATTTTCCATTAATCAAAAATTATCTCAATTTCATAAGAAAAAACAGCTTATAGATTATGCATTTCCAAATTGATAATAATTTTTAATGATACCAGCATTGAATTTTATGTTTTTTATTTTCCTTTCACGTTCTTTCAAATTATGGAGAGAGCACTAATATCAAACTTCTAAAATCGTATTCATGATTCTTACTATGAAATATTTCACATACATCCAAAAATTGAGTTAGTCTGACTTCGATATATATGCACTATTTAAAAATCTTAAGATACTCCTCTCCTATTAACATCACCTACATAATACATATGTATTTATGTATTTACATATTAAAAGGATTGGGAGCATCGGTAATACAGTAAATTATTGTAAGTCATTTAGTACGTTATGAATAAATCTCTTGATCAGAAAGTGAAAAAAAATTTTGCGATGAGCATCTCTAATTTCTACTGTATGCAGGGCATAGAGTATTGAATAGAATAGAAATTGAAGGTCTATCTGTTTTAGTAATTGTATAGGGAATTAAGTCGGTTGACTCAACGCCTCCATAGAGTTTGAACGCAATAAATATGTCCAAAATTGACCGTCTGTCGAAAGAGTATGTGTCGGATTCCGATTCCGATGATGAGGTAGTCGCCAAATACCAACCCCCATCTGATTATAAGCAATGCAAGCATCTTAAGAGTTTTCCAGTCTCTGAGCTTAAGGGTGACAACAAAGAGCTTTGGTTGCTAAAAGTTCCAGCCAACATTGACATCTCCCAGTTGAAGAGTCTTCCATTGGATACCGATGCTACAGTCTCCACTGTAGAACTTGGAAGCAAGAATTTCAATGTTCTTCAAAATACATCTACTCAAGAAGGATCTGATAACACAAACTTGTCCCTACTGATACCTAGTGAGAAGAAGAAGGAAACTCTGAAGGTTGCGACATCGAAAGATAATAAGAGTGTATATTTTGACAGAGTTTTCACCATAAGTGAAACAGCAAGAATCCCAAGCATTGATATAGAAAAGGTTAAGGTACCAAGAAAAGATGTTCCAAAGGTAGAAGGTTTAATTACCAGACACTTTGCAACTGGTTACGATGCAAAGGATTTTGGAATCGAAGAAGTTGTTGCACCTAAGAAACGTTCAAAGTCTGATGCCGATGAGGATATCTCTAGACACAACCATGAATTGACTGAATCACCAAGTAAGCATAAGAAGCACAAGAAGGAAAAGAAGGAGAAGAAAGATAAGAAGGATAAAAAGGATAAAAAAGATAAAAAGGATAAAAAATCAAAGGACAAGAGTAAATGAATTAAATACATTGGAAACAAATAAAAACAACTGCATGATTATAGATCTCAAAGAAATGAATCTTTTGTATTCTCTACCGGATTAAACACTCTGAAGCATTATAATTGTCATTAGATTGTTGGTTGATCAATGAATAAAAAATCCCGGAATATATAATTATTTTACATAAAATGTAAGATACTCTTTGTATACTAATTAATGAATAAATCTTAAAATAAGTATTTGTCTCATACAAAAAATAAGGACATATGAGACTTTAGTGTTTGTTCCTCTTCGTGCAATGAAGTCAATAGCGTATTGAGATCCGCTTGTAGGTGAGCAAGATTTTCGTCATTTAAAGAATCCAATCCGCATATCTCTTGCAAGTTGACATCCAAAGCTCGCAAAAATCTATAACTGTACACCGGAACCATTTCGCTATCATCTTTCAATCTCTTATCTAAACTTAGTTTATTTTGTATACTTAGCTTGACAATATCTGAAGCCCAATTTTTGGCTGTTTTAGTTTGTTTAGTTGTTGCGTTAACAGGCTCACGAGGTACCTGTAGTAATGATCTTTGTCTGTATTGTGCTAAGAATCTAAGTGCCTTAATGAAGAATACTTGATTGTTGCTTAACTGTAGATTATCCACATAATGAAATTCTGTCGGCAGAAAATGGGCTGTTGAATAGAGCGATTGATACATTACGATGGTATCTCTAGGTTGCCAGTAACGAATCCTTTCGCAGCATTCTGAGACTTTACCTAACGGATCCATAAACCTCCAGAATAACCTTTGTGTTATAACGTTTAAATCATGATACCTGGAAATCCATTCTTCTTCGTATGCGTCCATGATATTCTTGTTCTTAGACGAGTAATAAAGTAGTATTGATATGTCTAGTCGTTTGCTTTCGGGGAAAAGCTTTATGTTATCCCATACTTTACTATACTCTTTGAAATCAGGTGACAAAATTATTTCAGCTATAGATTTTGTACTCACCGTGTCGCCACCTGTAAGAAGCAAAAGTATAAGTCGATTGAAGAGTGTCTCAGATTTGTTCATTTGATTGTGTGCACTTAGCGTTCTATTATGGCTACTCTTGCCCGTATCGTGTAATGATTCCTCAACCATATTCTTCAGCTGTCCAAATAAAAGGTCATAGTGACTCTCTACTTGCCTCTTCTTATCCGAAACTGTGGGTAGCGTAGCGTTCAAAAGACTTGCTAACCTTTCAGAGTGCTTCTGCACGTCCTCATCAGTCCCTTCGAGAGATCCAGGTAGCAAACTGCGTAAACCGCCAGGCAGCACCCGCTTATCCTCGATAATATACTTCAAAGTCTCCTTCAACTGAGCATCGTCCACCAGAACTTTGTGATTACTCTTGCTCTTGCTCTTCAAGAGCCGCACTATCTGCGAGAAAAATCTCCGTTGCGCACCGCCAGCCATAACCGTCACTGTCTTTATCTAATACCTCAGGTCCTGGTATGTTCGAGTCCTTTAAAAAAGCTGGGGATCACTGAAAGCATACTATATTCAAGATAAGCTATGGTTATCCACATCACCCTGCTTCCACCCCCCATTGTGCTCCCACCTTATATTCTGTGGCAGAGACGAAAAGCAAAAAATTGAATTTTTTTTTTTATTCGGAATTGAAACGACAATAAAGCGATCCGTCAGGGAATCGAATGGATGTGCAGCATACGTACACAATAATACATCACGACGTTGTGGCGTATATAATTACATGCTTCCGCCTAAGGTCTAAGAAAGCTCGAAGGAAACATCACAAAAAGGAGTCTAGAATTACTATAATGCCAGTTGTCAATATTTAGCTATTTAGAAGGTGTTGAACTGAATTAGTATATATTTCTTGTTTATTAGTTTATTCAGTTTGTTGTTATGCTTTTTTTTGTGGCACTCATGTCTGTCATGATGCTAAGGTCTCTCTTCTCTTTTCAAGTGTAGTATTTTGGTGGTCTTTTTAACCTGTTCTTGCATAATATTGTAGTATCTACGGTGACCACTTGGTACCTATTTGGAGGTTGGAGGGAGGCACGGTAATATATATGGAATACGGAATATGGAATATGGAATATGGAAGGGTAATGCTTTCTGCGGGGCTCTCTGGTATGGGCGATGTATCACCTGGTCTCCGAGAAATGTTTTGAGGGACGAATGGGGGATATTCTAAAGGGTTTCCCGTAAACGTCCCCGGAACCCCATACTTTTATATAAATTTTAATTATGAATTATATAGGAAAAGTAAAGATTTAGAACATTCTTGTATTCGCAATAATATTTTTTGGTGTTTTTTTGAAAAGAACAACTTGGTTATTAAGTTGGCTGACTTGCTTTTAGTTTTGGGAGTAATATGGATTACCATGCAGGTGAGGAGTTCTCTGGGGAGCTCGATGCTGCGTTGAGGAAGTCCTGGTCGGAGTCCCAGCGTGAAGTGTCTGTAGGAGATGACCAGGAAGTGCAGGAGTTCTTCAAGAACGGCGGACGTGTTGGGAATGCTCTGTCGGGTATAATTGCGTCACCTATTGGCACGCCGAGCAATATGTCCCAGTATGAGATGGATATGGATACGGAGTCTGACGTTGCTACTACTAGCTCTGCTGTGCCACAAGAATCATCTGCCATAGATGTGAGGAGGGATAACGAAGGGGCGCCTGTCTTCAATCAGAATATGGGCACAGTGATAATGAGAAACACCTTTGATGAAACGAGGCATAGTCCTAGTCCGCACTCGTCGGCATTGCATAACGATTTACATATGACTCAAATTAGGGATTTATCACAAAATACCACTAACGACCCTCAGTCTCATATGAATTATAGTACTAATATTCCGGAAAATACCATGAGAGTCACAAAGGAGGACTCTCATGAACAAAACTCACACCATGGAAGGAAACCTCGTAAAAGCAGGCATTCACACGGATCTGACTCATCACAACAGGACACAGATTATCAGATTTTCAAGCACCATTATTCGATCCCTGAGAATAAGAAAGAATCCGTGAGTAATATCTTAAACGATTTGAACTTGGGCTCCTCCACGGATAGCTCAGATATCAACGGTTCAGGAATTGATTCAAAGAGAAGTTCTAATAGCATATCTACCGCGAGAAGAAGTTCTGTGAAAGATATTCAATGGATGAGACAACTTTTGAACCCAAGAAGCTCTTTCTCGGGTACTTCTGGAAATGAACCCTCAATTGCCAACCCTAGGAATGGATCTGTAGAGACAAGATCCAGTTACACATCTACAAGCTCAAACGGAAGTATATCAGAGAGCAGTAAATGCTGGGTGACTGTTATTGATAATGATTCGATGGTGCCAGCAGTAGTGGTTTTACAAAGAAGTTTACAAAGATGTGGATCAAAGTATGAGCTTGTTGTTTTGCATCCAAGTTCATACAACCCCGAACATCTTCATGAATATGGTGTGCGTACTACTGTTGCATTCAATCAGTGCATGCCTCCATTTCTACTGATGACTCAGGATAACAGCAACCGGAGTATCGACGTTGACTTAAATCTAGTTCACTCAAACTGGAATAAGCTATCGATTTTCACAAGTCTTGTTGGTACATATGATCTCATCTGTTACATTTCTCCTTCTTGCATGATATTGCAGAGCATTGACGACCTGCTGGATAGCAAGGAGATATTTGACGAGATAGATAACGAAATGTGTGTGTTATTGACCAACCAGGATAGTCAAAATCCGAACTCTAATGACCCCCAGATTATAATATTCAAACCCAACAATGAGGTTTCACTATGTATAAAAGAATTCTTCACGATATATGGTGACGACAAAGAAGATAAAATAAACAAAAGCCTCAGATTGAAGGACTTGGGTGTTTTGAAGGAGCTTTTTGGTGAAACATGGGGGTATATATCCTCAGATAACTACTGCCGAACGCTAATGCAAGACGAAGCGTGTCCCACTAACGGTGCCATGCGCATAATAGATTTCAAGGCGCTAAAGCCCTGGGAGCACATGAAGGAGCTAGAGAACATCGGTCAGGAGTCGCTATGTCATAAATGGTGGTCCTTTTTCTCTACACAAATATAGCAATTCATTTAAGAAGATTTTATTTGTAGATTATTTTCTTTTAGTTGTTCTTTTTTACTTCAAAATTTCTATTAGATCGATTATTTAATTTTGTAAAAACGTGGGAATTGCTTAAAAGTAATATATTGTACAATTAAACTCTATTTCAGTTTTATCATCTGGTGATAAAATTTATGTTTATTTCCTGAACGACAAACTTGGGTGTCTCAACAATGATGACGAGGCGATGAGGAACAAATATGTAAACGAAAAAATATTTTGACAATACATATAGTTTAGGTTGATTTTAAAAGTGGATTATTACCAAAGCAACATTATAAGATTATTCAATTGTATTATAACGGCACATTGCCATATATAAAGAGATAGACACGTGAGGTATTTAATAAGATGAAGTTCGAGAACGACAACGAGAAGCAGGTGTTTGATAAGCTATCTCGGAGTCTAGGCAACATCATCGAGACTAAGTGTGATGGGTATGATGAGTTGTATGGACACAAGATCTGCAAAGAGATTGGGTCTGCCGACGAGGTCCAGCAGTATTACAACGAGGACATTGCCCAATCGCTGTTGTTCAAGCTCTGCAAGGCGTACCAGTTCAATTACGATGAAATTGTGACACATTTGGTGAAGATTCTCAAATGGAGAAAGAAGTTCAACCCATTGAGCTGCGCATTCAAGGAAACACATAACAAAGAGCTAGAAGACGTTGGTATTTTGACGTGGTACCCAGAGGAAGAACCCAACAAGCGTGTTGTCACATGGAACCTATACGGTAAGCTAGTCAAGAAGAAAGAGTTGTTCAAGGATGTGCAGAAGTTCTTGAGGTACCGTATTGGTCTCATGGAGAAAGGTATACAGCTGCTGAACTTCCAGGACGAAGAGAACTGCTACATGACTCAAGTGCATGACTACAAGACCGTTTCCGTGTGGCGCATGGACTCTGACATGAAGAGCTGTGTGAAAGAGGTTATCAACACTTTCCAGACATACTACCCGGAGTTGTTGTACGCGAAGTACTTCGTCAATGTGCCAAGCGTGTTTGCATGGGCTTACGACATCATCAAGACTTTTGTGGATGAGAACACTAGGAAGAAGTTCGTGGTCCTGAACGACGGTAAGAAGCTGGGCAAGTACTTGAAACAATGTCCCGGAGACCAGTTTGGGGGCTCTTCCAAATCCACCATCTTCGAACAGAACGTCAAAAAGGTCAAACCCACCGCATACGCTTCCTACTTGCTCGAGAGACAAGAGATCGAAGATGTAGAATAGTTTATTCTTCGATATTGCGGACTCACACGCCGAACACCCAATACATCAACGCCAAGTAATAAAGTAATTTACGTCATTTTGTCAATATCATATACATTAATAATAAACACACAATATATAATTTCCTACAAGCCACACACAGACACCCGCACAAGAAAACCGTATATCCCTTCACTAAGTCATGACATTCCTCCAGTATTCCCGCTTAGCTGCAGGCAGTGAGTTCCACTGTTCCTGCACAGTAACACAGAAAATGACGCACCTCAGCTACTTTAATTTTCGGGCAAACTGTAATTGCGGTGCTCCCGATGGCTTCCGGGTGTGATCCGGTGGGCCCCATAATGGAGCCTACGCTTCATTGTGAGGGAGGGCACTGTGAGGATTCCCTCAGTGTTACTTCCTTTCCCCGGGGATTCTTAAAAGAAATGGAAGAAAAGTGATTGGTACGCAAGCTTTACTGTACTCTTGGAGGGAGGAGGAAGGAGAGGACAAGGGAAAAGAGATTGTCTCAGTATACATCGCACAAACCACAGAGTTGTGCGGTCCTATCTTCTCGGGATTTTGGTCGGAATGCGATGGAAAAATATCGAAGCTCAGGCGCGCCAGTTTTCTCTTTCATAGTTTTTCCGCAGAGGAATCCCGTGAAGAGGCTATTCTTCGTTGGATCCTCCCCCCCCTAGGGGTACACTGTGCGGTTGTGGCTAAAGTCCAAACATTATGCGGTGCTGTCTGTGGAAGTTTGGAATTAGAGGAAGGGACGAAAGGAAGACAGAGAAAGGGCTGTACTGTGGATTCAATTCTCAGAAAAGTGTGAAGGAAATGCTTTGAAGTTAGTTACTTACAGGGGAGTCGCTCATTACAAATTAACACCTTTGATAGTGTGAGGGAATAGACAAACCTTCGATGTAATAAGCGGATGACTCTCAGCCTCTATAGGAGAACATATAAATACCTAGCATGGTATTCAAAAAAAATTCAGGGACTGGCAGCGATAAATTATAAAACTGTACAATTACAATTATTACAACAAACACAACTATAAACACAAACACAAACAAAAATGATTTACTCTAACAATGATACAAACCATAGGCGGGTGATGCGTAGCAAGAAGGAGGAACCGATCTATTTTGGCCGTGAACAGACCGAGGACGCAGATAGACTTGGTGATTTCGCGGTGACGAATCAGCCTAGATCACCAGTGGTATACTACTTCATAGAGATAAGGCAGCCTCGTTACTCTAACTACACAGACAACTCAAATCACGGAAGAACAGCGGGATCAGCGGACAATTCTTCTCCCATTTAAACGATAGATTGAAAAAAAAAAATTAGCATTTTCATGAAACAACACTAACATAGAATAATCTAATCGTGCATTTATTTCAAGGTCTTTTCTGTATTCTCTGCATATTCATCTCCCCCCAACTATATCCATTGCCTGTACTCTATCCACTATGTAACACTACATATCTGTTATAAGTTTCACCAAATACAATACATCTACATCAGTCATACCCAATACACTACAGCACCTTCCATATAATCAAGTTGAATATGTTGGGAGAGGGCCATGCACTGTACCACAGCGTGACTTAATATGTACACAGTGATATTACTCACTAGCCCAAAAAAAAATTCTGGAATTTCACTTTTCGGATTCCCTGGCACTGCCAAAATCTTCGTTGTGTGACAAAGTTGAAACCAGTATAGTCAAAAACTGGGAATCATAGTTACAATTCTGTCTCAGCTATTTCTTTCACCTCACTCCTCCTGCTATTCTTTTAAAGCGGAAGAGAAATACAATCTTCTCTAAATATACACACTAATAAACACTCACCTTTGACCCGATAATGTCTGCTGATCATTCTAGAGACCCATGCCCTATTGTTATACTTAATGACTTTGGTGGTGCCTTTGCCATGGGTGCCATCGGTGGTGTGGTCTGGCACGGTATCAAAGGTTTCAGAAATTCTCCTCTAGGTGAGCGTGGTCTAGGTGCCATGAGTGCCGTCAAGGCTCGTGCTCCTGTTCTAGGTGGTAACTTCGGTGTATGGGGTGGTCTATTCTCTACATTTGACTGTGCGGTTAAGGCTGTGAGGAAAAGAGAAGATCCATGGAACGCAATCATCGCTGGTTTCTTCACTGGTGGTGCTTTAGCCGTTAGAGGTGGTTGGAAACATACCAGAAACAGTGCTATTACTTGTGCATGTTTGCTAGGTGTCATTGAAGGTGTCGGTCTAATGTTCCAAAGATACGCTGCTTGGCAAGCAAAGCCAATGGCTCCACCACTACCAGAAGGTGCAGGTAGCGCTCCACCTCAACCTTTACAGGCCTGATTACTTTCATTTATATTTTCTTCATTTGTTCATTTGTTCCACTGTAATAATTTTTTTTTGAAGAACTCATTTCATTACGTTTTACCAATCATACTAGTCTTTTGTTTCAAATCAGCAACTCTATTTTTTGTCTCCCCTTCTCTATGTTACTTTTTCGAAATTTAATTTTATGACACCCAACCAAATACAATCGAGAAAGTATATCACTTTCTAATATGACAGTGGCGTCTTACTATCTTTTTCTTTAAATGGTTGCATGAGCATTTCTTAATGAATCGTTATTTAATCACTACCCCATTCGGTGCTCACTTTTAATACTATTATGAAATTGACAACTGTACAATCGAAAGAATAGATGTGAGTGTTTCCTTTTAACAACTTTTCAAATTGACCAAACAAAACAAAAATAATAATAATGAAATAAAAAACACAAACAAAAGTAAAAGATTCATCGGACTTAGATAGTTATCGTTGCATGGTCAATGGATTGGGGACAACTCACTGGATGCTATCTGTGCTCGCTATTTTGCAATTTTGCAATTTTGTTTTTCTATTTTTATTAGACCCTTGTACATATTATTTCGACAGAGTTATAAAAGGAAATAGTTTTATACATATAAACATGACCGATAAAATATACTTTTGTAAGCAATTTCATCAAAATCGCAACTAAGCAAAAACGAAACAAGCCTGGTATTAACGTTATCAGTATTTGTTTGTTAAAATACAATATATAGAAGTAGAAAATATATATATATAGTTTTGATCGTAAAGTTTGGAATCGTGTCTCTATATTAAATTGAAATGGAAATATGATACCTTCCCATGAAAAGTCCAGCATTCCTTGTTAAATTACTGAACAATATAAAGCAATCATCCAAGTATTTCATATAGAAGAATGGCCAGTGGAAAATGCCATACAATCTATACATCTGTATCGTTAAAATGGTTTTCATCAAGTTAAAGATTTAATGAAATGGAGATAAAATCAATCCTCTATAATCTTCAAGTTGGTGAACTCCTTTGTTGGCCCTTCTTGAGAGTTTGGCTTCATGTTATTAGAGTTATTGCCTTCTTGTCTGGGTTGACTCCCGAAGTTACTGGTATTCATAGTATTGAAAGACCCTGGTGGAAACCATTTACCTGTAAATGGTTGTTGTGTTATAAATGGATGCATGGCTGCTTGTTGTGGGGTCCACCTTTCAAGTGGATTCAAATTTAAAATACCTTTCAAGAAATGAATCAAGCATTCTCTGTTCTTCATCTCTTGCTCTATCAATTCAGGTGATTTTTGGATATTCTTATGAATTCTATAATTTCTGATAATATCTTCCAATAGTGCCCATTTAAAGTACTGCTTCCCAACCTTTTCAGAAGCATTATTATCTCTATTAAACTCTTCTATCGTTTTTAATCTATACTTAGCAGTTGGCTGATTCTTCTGCATTCTATTAGCCGTAGTATAATTAGCATTATTATTTTGAGCTTCCACGTCGTTAATATTAGTCATATCCAAGTTCAGAGTGTTCAGCTTCTTTAAGAACTTATGAGAACTCTTACCCATATCAATCATCCACGTTGGAGGATACCCTAATGTGGTTATTATTCTGGTCAGTTGGTTAAACTCAGAAGATCCTGGGAAGATAGGGATACCTAAAAACAACTCAGCAACAATACAACCCAGTGACCACATGTCGATACTGGTAGAGTATGGAATACCTAGTATAATCTCTGGCGCTCTATAAAATCTTGATTGAATGTATGTGTATACGGTTCTTGTCTCCTCACATGATGAACCAAAATCTATAACCTTTAAGTCTGGTTTATCAGGTGAGCATAAAAGTATATTTTCAGGTTTCAGATCACAATGTATTAATTTACTATCCTTGAGAACACATAAGGAATCTAATATTTGAATTGTGAAGGTCCTTATCAGTTGAATAGACAAACCATGGAACTTGTTCTGTTTGAGAAGCTCATAAAGGTTATTACTTAACAGTTCAAATACCAGACACAAGTGATTCTTGTGAACAAAGGAGTCATGCATTCTTAAGAAGTGATGCTTATTGTTTGGATCAATTTTCTCGTTTAACAGTTCCAAAATCTTGGCCTCACTGATACTTTGGTTCAAATACTCTGATCTCGACTTCACCACCTTGACTGCAATAATCTCCTTTGTTTGCAAATTTTGACACTTCACCACTTGTCCGAAAGTACCTTGACCCAGTATATCCAGCACTAAGTACTTTCTATTCTGCTCAGTACCAAGAACGTCATTGACGTACAAGATGTAATCACTGTTCACATTATCGTAGCCGTTATTGTACTTACCTTCGCTTGGTTTCGTTAGCACACGTTTTGGATTCTTAGATGTTTGGTAAGTGAAGTCTGGTGAGCACAGGGCGTAAGTAGTCAGCAGACTCTTGGTGAGGCCGATAAGAGGCGATATGGTGTTCGAGTGCAAAGAGGCTCTCCTAAATTTTGGGTTAGGATTAATGCACGGTTGTAGATCATTTTTGGAGTGGCATCTGTGCATCTGTGGGATGACTATCTGCCTTGGGGAGCCCTCGTCCCTTCTTAGCTGTTTAAATGGTGGTTGCAAAGAGGAGTTTGTGGTACCGCTGGTAGGAAAAGCACTGAGCCTTCTGTGCGGGGATGCTAATGGTATGTTGCCCATCTCCATCGGTACGTTCGGGGTCATAGCACTCAGATATGTGGATGAATTGTTGGTTGTTACATTTGCACTGGCGTAGTTCAGATTAACACCATTGTTGCCGGAACCTGTGTTGAACGCCTGATTGGTCGCTGAACCATGCAGACTTGATGGTGTTGAGAACTGAGCAGTAGCGAGACTTTGTCTTCTTTGGAACTCCTGCGGGTTGTACAAAGAGGGCACGAATCTAGAGTTGAACCTGGAAGCCAGTTGTCCTTGTTGCTGGTGTGGGACCATGATCTGTCTTTGTTGTTGGTACGCTGACGACTCTGGGTACATAGCTCGCTGTGCTGTACCTGTGCTGTTTTGCATAGTCTCGTATTGGAAAGGGTTCGGTGCTGCGGCTCTTGAAGGCGGTACCACCAGACTCGATTTCCTACGCTTGTACATGTCGCTGTTCATGTCCACATCAGCGGTGCTGTTAGCGTTCGAGTAGTTGTAGGACATGGCCTCGTCCTCGTCTATCTTTTCATTGCCCCATGGGTTAGTGAATGCGAACCTCTTAGAGTCTGCATTGGCCTCGTCCATGTAGGAGGCCTTCCATATGCCGTTAGCTTGGTTGTGTTGCATTGGTTCTAACGCTTGGTTCTCATTATAGTATATCTGTACCATCGAAGATAATCTGCCCCTTCAACTTCATATAGGTATATATATGGCTTACTGTTGGGTTTGATCCCTGTAAAACTCAACTCAAAACTCCCTACCCTACACACTAGAAGAAACCAGTTGACAATAATGGGAAGGGGCCTTGGGAATCCCCCCCAGTGGGAAGACTTGCGCACACACAGTAGGGGGGGAAAGGTGGTAGACGAAAGAGCCAGTCACTACTCTAGTGATATAGGGTCACGGTACATACAAATGTCTACACCTGTGAGAACAGTATTTCCACTGTCACAAACATACAAAAGAGAGCTCAATTAACAATGATATGCTGTGTATTGGCGTCGATAGAATTTAGTAGAGCTGTTATATTTTATTTTATTATATTATATTATATTATAATTTTATTTGAATTTTATTTGAATTTTATCAGTCAGGTGAGGTAACGCGACACGTATAATTTTTCCGGTTTATAAATGGAAGTTTTTCCGGCTCGTAGCTGCTGATATAGTGGGGGTGGATCCAATTTCTCACTTTTCTTCTTTATGGAGGGGGGGGGCCCTACTGTTGTGCGCTACGTTGTGTGGGATGCCGTGTGAGTGATGGAGTGCGTGAATCTCTGTGCACAAGAGAGGACAATCATCCCTTTTTTTTCCGGCTCTGCAGTCTGCGGCAGTATCCGCGGGGTTTTGTTCGGGTCTACAGGACTTGCGGTGCCCAAGAATTGCCTCTATGGAGCTGCGCAGTGTCTGTGCAGCTCTTTGAGTCCATAAGTGCTGAGCACTGTACTGCACATTCTCTGAGATAGTCAACCGTTCTCACCACTTTATCTCGGCTTTGTAAATGACCTCAGGAAGCCCGGATAAATGGGGGCGGGGAGGGATTAGAAGTGTAG
>ERZ1036435.267-NODE-267-length-33887-cov-11.349078_pt1 | contig 33887 bp, 18 predicted proteins | sample MGYA00514223_ERZ1036435 | MGnify/ENA primary metagenome ERZ1036435 (study PRJEB33795, sample SAMN09464927) | human gut metagenome | host: Homo sapiens | place: USA: Stanford, California | collected 2016-08 | study: EMG produced TPA metagenomics assembly of the... | reverse complement strand
TTATACACACACACACACACACACACACACACACACACACACACACACACACACACACATAGACACCGTGGAAGTACGGTTTTAGGCTGCTTTTATCAGGTCTTTATAACCATATTATTTCAAGCTGATAATAGATACTGCTACATGCAAGAAAGGAGCCTGGTGTGACAGGAGAGTATACTAATGGATAAAGGTAATGTGTTAGAGTCGCTGGAGAGTAATATTCGGTTGTTGGAGAAAGAAGTCGAGAAGGTAGGCACTAGGAGGGACGATGAAGCCCTGAGATGTAAAGTACGAGAGTTGATCGGAGAGACAACACAGACTGTTGAGCGGAGTCGGGATGGATTTCTAGGGGCCGGGAAGAGGGACAAGGATTTCAAGTTTCTAGAGAGTGAACTGCGGCGGCTATCCGCGGTGTTTCGTGTGCGAGAGGGTCAGAACCCCTTGAAGATAAATACAGAGACAGCTGTGGCCTCAACTACCATGAACAGCAGCAAGAACTTGGAGAATCAAGTGGCACTTGCAGATGAGACTACCGAGAGAACGCCGTTGTTGCATACAAATACGCAACAGCAGCATATGCATTTACAAGACCAGATGGAACAAGGACTAATCAATGACGATGAGCTTGATTTCCATACGATTGTGCAGGAGGACCGGTCTCGGCAGATATCTCGCATACACTCATCGGTACAAGAGGTCAACGCAATCTTTAAGCAACTCGGAACACTCGTTCGAGAACAAGGGACCCAAGTGGACACAGTGGATGAAAATATCGCAAATTTCGACGATAATATGCACAGGGCAAACGAACAATTGAATCGAGCCGATGAGCATCAACGTCAAAGAAATAGGTGCGGACTAATGACACTGATAATCATCATCGTGGTTGTAATAATAATACTGGGTGCTTCAAGCTAAGGGCATCGAGAAGCAATTGAGCTATCCCAATTTGTTTTCATTTCTTTTTTTATTTTACTATTCCTCAATTTTCATCTTGATATTCCCCCCTCAATTGTTTGTTATTTCATTTCCTACAATGTTAATGGTTGCTTAATATCCCATACTGTATAATTTAGTTTAGCAAATAATTAATAATTATCCTTATCTTTGTTTTTTTTATTTAGCATTATTGAGTCATTACAGAGCTTGATTTTTGGTTTGTGGTGGTAATTTATTAACTGTTTGACAGCTCCACAACATTGTTATCCATAGTGGTAAACAAAAAAGACGTTTATGCAGGTACAACTGTGGCCTCATCGAGGATTAGCCGAGAGCCAGCAATGGCTGTCATGTTGCTGAAGGAACTTTGTGAATAATTAGTTACTCGATGACGTTTGAAAAAGAAAGGACGATTGGGGGGGGGGAGTGGGCCAAAATTGAGGGGAAAAGGATTTGAAAAAGTAGAAGGTGGAAAACAAAAAGCTTCTCGAAGATTACCTTATTGGGATATGCACATAGAAATGGATGTACCGGTAATCCTTCTCAACAAGGTACGAAACATCTGACAGCCAAAAAAATTTTTCAAATAGAAACTCGGGTATCTTGAGAAGATTTGAATGCAAGTATAATGAGGCTGTAGCACCGAAGTATGCATTTCCATAACTGCAAGGGTTTCTTATTCACTAAGGGGAGACTTTCGGAAGGGTGCGGTAGGACAGATATTCCGAGGGTGCGCTGTAGGATGTGTTTGTACCTGGGAATGAACAGTATTTTCTCACTGCATGGACTTCTCTCCTATCTACTCCGTGCAACAAAGGCTCCGCCACGTTTTCATCATTTTTTGGCTGCTAGAACAATAGAAGCAAACAGGACGTACAGCTGACTCTGGGCAACCTCTCTGGTTGTTGAAATGTTATCTATCTTCCGCGCGCTGACTTCTAGGGGCATGAGAAGAATAAAGGAGATCTAAGAGACAAACAAAAAAGCAATCACGTATTGGGCTTGAAGAGTAACACTCGTACAATTGTTTTTTGGGCTCTTGTGGTGCTGTCCCGTATTCACGGCTTGAGGACTGGGACCTAACGTGTGGTTTGAGTCTGTGCAGTATCTTTACTGTAGCATCTGTAAATAAAAAAGAAAGAAGTGGTAAAGGAAATTGTGGGTCAGACGATATATGGGTTAAGCCAAAAAAAAGAAAGAAAAATTGAGTTTGAAACCCGAGAATCGTGCGAAGGGAAAGGTACATCTCTATTTACACAAAAAGAAAGAAGTTTAGACAACAAATGAACTGGATCTTCTACAGTGCTTTCTCAGTTTACAAGTTATTTTTGTAAATCCTTTCTTGTGAAAAGAAAGGCGAAAGAAAAAAAGAACGGAAAGAGAGAGAGATAGAGAGAGAGGGAGTTGTTATTTTTCTGCTCTCCAATACTTTCTGTGCATGTGCATGTTCTAAGAGGACAAAATGAGTGTGTTTAAAAGGACAACCACAGTCAATTGGGGGATTTTCTCTTTCGCACCATTATCTTATCTGGCAGATAGGGAGAAGAAGAGGGGAAAAGTTTTGCACCATAGGGGACGCGCAGGACAATGTTGGCAAATAGTACGTAGTTGTTCCTGCGTGCGCTTTTATAACTGATAAATTCTAGAAGGGAAAGAGGGGGTCTATTTCTCTCACATCTTCCCCTCCCTGCTTCTACGTACAGGTAACTGTTCATCTCATTGTTCTCAAGTGTCTATATTTTTAAATCTGGTGCATGGAACTAGAGGAAGATCCTTTTTCTCTCCTGTGTATCTGTGTACGCTTCCTATATCCATGATGAATTCCAATCGTGTGCCAACCCAATTCCACAGAGACATGCCTGCACAATACATGGAGGCTGTATCTTCTTACTTCACTTCCGAACTTTATAATGAAGAAAAGAAAAGAAACAGCCAACACGGGAATAGAAGCCAGAAAAAACAAAAAAACAAAAAAACAAAAAAAAGTTGTGAAAAAAAGGAAGGAAGGACGCAGAAGAGTGTGTACAGATGGCAGTGGAAATGGTCTATATGGAAGGAAAAGAAGACGAAGCAGAAGAAAGAAAGCTTCCATATTAGCCTAATATTCTCTGATAAGACTGTACAATAGACCGAAGATTGGAAGCTTTTGTGCAAATATCTGTGGTTGAATGCAATAATAGAACAACACAAACTAATCAGTTAGTAGGACAAAAATTTTCGATGAGAATTGCATTAAAAGAGATGAAAAAAAAATATAGTGTGAATTAAATATAATATTTATTAAAAAAAAGAGACAGAGTTTAGGATTCCTTTTCAACTAATTGTATATAATAATTACAAAGTAAGAAATATTCTGTACCTTCTCTTTGACTCTCAATGGCGGAAAAGCTGCAAGAGAGAAAAGTATATGAATTATCTTACTAAAATATCATATTTCAGATATTAATTGAAAGTAATTAAACAATACCTAAGAAACGAAATATAATAAAAAAAAAAAGAACCAAACTATACACAAAAAATTCCGAATGCTCGATGTCACAATTTCCAACTCTATATGATATCCTGTTACAACCAGGGAACAGAAATGTTGAGAACAGGAAAGATGATGGACCCTTTAACATCGAGACCTTCCACAGGTTCCTATTGAAAGCACATTGTGAGGAGAATTTGGAGTTTTTCCAATATTGTAACACATATATATGTACAAAGACGAGAAAGGAGGCTATTTCACTTGATATGGCCAATTCAAAATCGGAGACAGACTTAGCTACCACAGAGAGCCACCAACATAGGCTACTAAAGATGTGGAACAACAGAATCTACTTGAAATACATTGCATTAAACTCGCCAAGAGAGTGTAACTTCCCACAGGAAATACGAGAAGTATTCGAAAAATGTTATGAAGAACAACAACTTCCTAGTGATGAAAGTGTTCTTATAGCAATGCAGCACATATTACAACTCTTAATGGATGCTTATAGACAATTCATAAAATTTGTTAATAACTCCAATGATCCACTAGAAGAACTGATAAGTGAGAAGAGTGAGGCCATTATCACAAACTTCGGTGAAGGGGACTCCACCGCGTCTACTATTTCCAAAGAAAATGAAGAAGATGAACTCAAAAAGACCTCTGCCTTAAACTGGTTTGATTCGAATATACCGTCTACATTGGAGTCAACAACATCTCATTGGGGGATCAGTAGTGGCCATTTCCCGGAATCAAATTATTTGATGACGCCAAAGGTTAACTTGTCAGCTAATGATATTCTCTTAAGCTCTACTACTAAACTTGCACCATCTGTCAGTCCACTTATTAGTCGAGAGATTAGCGACATAATGAACAAGAACAAATCTTCGGTTAAGAGAGCATCTACTGACCAAAGTCTTCAAACTAATACGGATCCAGTTTCGCCAAAGAGACGTTCATTAGAGACTGATAAGAGGAAAAGCGTTTCTCCAATTCTCATTTCACCAAATAACAAGTCGCATTCGAACAAGTATAGCAAATCTAATGGATCATCCCATGTTAATAGGTCCATTAAAGCATCAACTTCCCCATTATCTCACCGAGTGGTTTTGCCCAATGATAGAAAGATTCAACGCCCTATCTCAACTCCTATGACAAACCTCCCGCATGAACATCATAGCAGTACCATAGTTGGTAAAGGCAAACAGCTCTTTAACAAACTCAGCATGGTGGGTAGAAAAAAAAACTACTCATCCCATATTCCACAACAGCATTCCAATCAATAAAATTATAAACAATATGGAATTCCTGATATTCCACCAAACTTAGCATTGGCAAATATTAATTATGTATTACAGATCAACGAAAACGTTAACTAAATACACCCTAAATAATTTTTTACACGCATATTACCAATATACTATTTGCATTTCCCAATTTGTCCTCAATGTTTTGGCCATCTCTGCATGATATTACCAATTTTCCCTCATATTTTTAATATTAAAGTTCAACATATCTCACAAAATGCCGACATTAAGCCATATCACGGTTATTTGGCGCTACGCAATGACATCTTTTCATGTACGGTATTATTACCACTATAAAATTTGTATCGGAGTTGCTATTCCATGTGAACAGAACAGAGTTATCACTACTTATATCACATGCAACAAACAACTAACATACGAAAGAATTCCGACCTACCACACCGGTTTCGCTCGCAACACTGGTCATCAAACCGGTGCCGGTGGAACTGCTGTCTCATTTTTCATTTTTCTAGTCTCAAAATGCTAGGAACAATGAGCAACCTATGCTTGTTTTTAGTCATCACTTCGAGAAATATTACTCATAAGAATTCAATAATGAAAAAAATAATGCGGATCAGTAGTGAAAAAAGCAATACCGGCATAATTCAGCTCTTTTTTATAGAATTTTTTTTCACATTGCATAACAACCTATTTCTATGTTGAATATGGTATTATATAAAAATCCAATGTCCAAATCTTAATTACATTTTTACTTCCTTTTGGATAAATTGTATTTCTCTTTAGCCTACTCTTCCTTAGCCATACAAAAAGAACTTTAACTCGAAAAGGAATAAAACTACTCTTCTTTCCGCACGAGATATTATTATATTAGAAGTATTAAGCTTTATAAAAGCGGATATTAAGAGTATAATAACCAGTGGAATTCAAAGGCGTAAGAAGTGGTTTGCTCTGTAGTAAAAGTCTACAATTTACTATTAATTGATTGAAAGAAAGGTGAACAAAATTGAGTCATTGATCAACGTGACTTGGAAGATAGAAAATTAACATAGTATTTAGAACAAAACTAGGCCATATTAAGAGGTAGCAACTCAAAAGAGATCTTAAAAGACCTGCTTCAAATTAAAAATCAGAAATGAGACAAACAATTCCAAATTTTGCAGAGCATGTCTCTCGTGCAGCCAAGACAATTGCTCCAGTCAAATTGGGTTTCAAGAATATGCTTGCTAATCCAAGTGTCAAATATAGACCATTTCAAGGCCCAAAATTGACAAATAGACAATGGCCTAACAAGACAATTAAGAGAGCTCCAAGATGGCTTTCTACCGATTTGAGAGATGGTAACCAATCTCTCCCGGACCCTATGTCAGTAGAGCAAAAGAAAGAATACTTTCACAAACTTGTTGAAATCGGGTTTAAAGAGATAGAAGTCAGTTTTCCGTCAGCATCGCAAACCGATTTCGATTTCACAAGATACGCTGTAGAAAACGCACCAGACGATGTTTCTATCCAGTGTCTTGTACAATCTAGGGAGCATCTGATCAAGAGGACAGTTGAAGCATTGACCGGTGCTAAGCGTGCTACCATACATACATACTTGGCCACAAGTGATATGTTCCGTGAGATTGTTTTCAATATGTCTCAAGAAGAAGCCATTGCCAAAGCTGTAGAAGCAACCAAGCTAGTACGGAAATTGACCAAGGATGATCCATCTCAAAAAGCAACTAGGTGGTCTTACGAATTTTCTCCAGAATGTTTTAGTGATACACCAGTAGAATTTGCCGTTGAAATCTGTGAGGCTGTGAAAGCTGCATGGGAACCAACGGTTGATAATCCTATTATCTTTAACTTACCTGCAACCGTTGAAGTAGCAACTCCAAATGTATACGCTGATCAGATCGAATACTTCTCTACTCATATTAGCGAACGTGAAAAGGTTTGTATCTCCACCCATGCTCACAATGACCGTGGCTGTGGCGTTGCTGCTACAGAGTTGGGTATCTTGGCTGGTGCTGATCGAGTTGAAGGCTGTATATTCGGGAATGGTGAACGTACAGGTAATGTCGACCTGGTAACCGTCGCCTTAAACATGTATACCCAGGGTGTTTCTCCCGGTCTTGACCTTTCAGACATGAGAAGTGTTATCGAGATCGTTGAACGTTGTAACAAGATTCCAGTACCAGCTAGAGCTCCATATGGTGGTGACCTTGTTGTTTGCGCCTTTTCAGGCTCTCACCAAGATGCTATTAAAAAAGGATTTGCTTTACAACAAAAGAAGCGTGCTCAAGGTGAAACTTTATGGAGGATTCCATATTTGCCATTAGATCCAAAGGACATCGGCCGTGACTATGAAGCGGTTATCAGGGTCAACTCACAATCTGGTAAGGGTGGTGCTGCTTGGGTTATTTTAAGGTCTTTGGGTCTAGACACCCCAAGAAACATGCAAATGCAATTCTCTACCATTGTGCAAAATGAAGCTGACACAAGAGGCAAGGAATTATCTGCAGAGGAGATTACTGCATTATTCAAGTCTACCTATAATTACAACAACGAAACCCATCAATACGTATCTTTGCTCGACTATGATGTGAAGAAGATTGACAACGACCGTAGAATCCTAACAGGGCAAGTTGAAATTAACGACAAGATCATTCCAATTAAGGGTATTGGTAACGGTCCTATTTCTTCTTTAGTAGATGCCCTATCAAACTTATTCAACGTCAAATTTGGTGTTGAAAACTATACAGAACATGCTTTAGGTTCCGGTTCCAAAACCCAAGCCGCCTCTTTCATTCACATCTCTTACAGAGATGCTGCTACCAATGAAAAGGAGTACAGTTGGGGTGTCGGTGTCTCTGAAGATGTTGGTGAAGCATCTGTTAGGGCCATTTTCTCAACCATTAACAGCATTATCCATTCAGGTGAAGTCACTCTTCCTACTGAAAACAATTAGGTGCTATAGAATTAGTACCATATTATTTATTTTCAACCATACGTAAATAGAACACTTCTTCTCAATAGATTTAATATTTATTTAATTTCTTGAACATCTCATCTCGCTCATTGTTCATTCCGGATCAACGAATTCTCATAATTTGAAAAAAGAAAAATAAGGTACAAGCCCTATTCTAAAATTGTCGATGAGTAAAAATGGCATATCATTGTGAATCGGCAATATAACTATAATAAACCACCTACAGGAGATTAGTTCTCTAGCATTAATATTAAAGGGTATTACAGATTAAAAATATTCTGTAGGCATTTCATCGAAAGTCACAACAATAAGGTAGCATTCTATGGTAATGGAAAGGGTTTAAATCGTCAAGAAATTTGAATCGAAAACCATATAATGATCATTCTCTCAACAAAAGGCCATAACAGGAGAATTGCTATTGCGTCTAACTCACAGGCATTGCTATTGAAAGCAGAAGTGGCTTCAACTGGACGTTTAAGCTGTTCTGTAGAAGTTGTTCCGAAGAAAGAATGCATTGAAAAGGGCTTTGAAAAACTCTCTGATCTAGAGATTTATGCCTTCATTGGGCTTATTGAGATCGATGGTTTGTTATTTATTGGAACTATTACAGGTAAACGGGAAGTTGCTCAACCAATACCAGAGACATCTATAAATAGGGTTCTTGCTGTTGATTTCTTCTGCTTGAACTCTAATCGTTGGGATGGCTATGATATCGATGACAACGGGTATCCAATGGATACTGACAAGTCAAAACCTCCACCTAATAAGAATGATAATGTTAGGCACCCATGTTGGGCTTTAATGAAATTACTTTCAAATGGAAGCTTTTACTTTAGTAACGAATTTGATTTGACATCTTCACTACAGAACAGAGGATTCTACTCTAGTGGACTTAACGATAACGTTTACGATGAAAAATATATGTGGAATAACTTCATGATGATACAACTTATTGGATATAGAGATAGGCTAGATAGTGAAACAAAAGAGTTATTTGATACTGAGGGATTTATAACAAGCATTATCCGGGGCTACTGTGAAACCGCAATAACATACATTAATGATTTTAAAGTTGGCATGACCATAATATCTCGCGAAAGCTTCAAGAGGACAGGCTATAAAAATCGTGTAAGGGGAACTAATGATGACGGAGAAACAGCTGATTTTATTGAAACAGAGTTTATTATGTATTCTGGGTCATTCTGCTATGCATATACACAAATTAGAGGTAGCGTGCCATTGTTTTGGGAACAGAAAGAGTACTCTACTAATCCTAAGATTCATATAACTAGGGCTTTAGAGGCTACTAAACCTGTTTTTGAGCGCCATATGACTGCACTCCTTAACACTTACGGTCATATGAGAATAGTCAACCTATTATCAACTAAATCAGATGAATCAGAGCTAAATGAAAAATTTCATGAGCTTTTGTCCCTGTATCCGGAGAGCTGCGAAATAATTGACTTCGACTTAAAGAGAGAATACATTCAAGATGGTATTATAGCTACAAAACGTCTCATCCCCATGGTTTTAAAATTCGTTGAGCAAGATGGATATTATTCTTATTATATATCAAAACATAGAACCCTCTCAGAACAGCAAGGGATATTCAGAACAAATTGCCTAGATTGCCTTGGAAGAACGAATTTAGCTCAGCAAATAATTTCTATGACAGCATTTAGGACATTTCTTGAAGATTCTCAAATTATAAAATGCAGTGACTACATTGAAGATAAGGAGTTTTTTTTGACTCACAATAAAATTTGGGAAAATAATGGCCTTGAACTTGCTAAAATACACACAGGAAATACTAATGATAACAACATTGTTCAAAAGAAAAGCAAATTATCGTTGTCCAGTAGATTCTCTAGTGTCAAAAATTCTGTGAATAGAAAATACTTCAAAGTATTTACTGAAGAAATAGAACTCGACACAACTGATTTGCTTTTGGGAAGAAAGGATGACCAATATCCTGTTGAAATTTTTGATCTGCTGACAGAGTTTGTTAATAATGGTTTGAGACAACGAATTTCAGAATATTCTAGTTATAGACAGGTTAGCATATTCGTCGGATCTTATAATGCATCTGGCAAAGTTATAGACGATGACTTAACTAAATGGCTATTCCCAATAGAAGAGAAATTCAAAGCAGATATTGTTGTTATAGGACTGCAAGAGGTAGTCGAAATGTCAGCAAGATCTATATTGAATGCTGATGAATCTAAAGGTGGTATGTGGGAGGAAACTATTCGGACCTATCTAGGATTTTATGGTGATAGTTATCTATTACTAAGAATAGAACATATGACATCTCTCACTTTATTGGTGTTTGCTAAAAAAGGAATGATAGACTTAGTAAAAAATGTGGAAGGAACTTATAAAAGAACCGGATTTGGAGGAATAGCCGCCAATAAAGGAGCTGCTGCATGTAGTTTAAAGGTTGGCGAATCGAGCTTTTGCTTTGTTAATTGCCATTTAGCGGCCGGTGAATCTAATGTGGATGACCGGAAAAATGATTATGTATCAATAAAGGATGGACTGAAATTTTCTGTTGGTAAGACTTTGGATGACCATGACAATATCTTTTGGTTTGGTGACATGAACTACAGGGTTACTATGCCAAATGAAAATGTCAGAGATGAACTTATCCAGAAGAAGGATGGCTATTTAGAAAATTTACTAATGCATGATCAGCTAACTCAGGAAATATGCTCGGGGACAGTATTTCATGGCTATAAAGAGCCTGAAATCAGGTTTAATCCGACCTACAAATATGATATTGGTACCGAATTATATGATACCTCAGATAAGGAACGAACACCTTCTTGGACTGATAGAATATTATACAAAGGTAGCAATATACAAGTATTATCCTACTCCGATGTCGATCTCCTTTATAGCGATCACAAGCCGATATATGGTGCCTATAGGGTGAAAGTACTGACCGTGGACTCATTAAAGAGACAAGTTATCAAGGAGGGATTGCATAAGGAGTTTGAGAATTTAGATAATATAAATCATTTGTCAATTGATGATGATGTGAATTCTTCTGTGTCTAGCCTGTCAGTGTCATCCTCACAGAAAACCACATCAAGAAGCCTTTCAGTTAAGAGAAATAGTTCTGGATCAATACAAAGAAGACCACCTCCTATGGAGTCTCCTCCTTTTAATGCTTCTTCAACAGTAACAAAGAAGAACTCATTCAAAAGACCTCCCCCACCTTCAATTAGTAGTACAAATTCTTCGCACTCTTAGGACAGATGCCATAAAGTTGACAATCGCCCACTATAAAATAACCCCCCCCCCCTCTTCCCCCGAATGGAATTACATGATTACACGTTATTTATATACCATTTTGATCTAGTCGAATTAAAAAATCAAAATATTGTGTATATACAATAAATTTGCATAAATGACACGGACTATTTATTATAACTGCTAGTGTTTCATTTACATTAATATATTATACATTTAGTTTTATTTGCTGTAGCATTTGCCATTTTCCTGACCGGGTAAATAGTTTTGCATGGAACAAATGTATGGCCACAGAATTTGATACCGATAGCCGAAATATAATAAATGCTCTTCGATCGGCGTATAAATGCAAACTTGAGAATTATCAATAGTATTGAACTGCAGTGGCTGACATTTGCTTGCGAATATCACAATATAGATACTTTCAACAATTTCAATTGGATAATTAGGATTTTTACAGTGAATCAACCTGATCTCCTAACGCTCAAATACGGAACTGCGTGATGACTAAAGATCCAAATGATAGCAGGGAAAATTTAGCAGATGATCCGACAGACAGTTCACCTACTGCATCAATTACTGATGAAGATAATACTGATCATCAATCGAGTGGACATCTTGAAGATGATCCCCAGAATAATAACCCACCGCCACAAACAGATTACAACGACGTTATATCCATGTTGGATCCCTTCATGTCAAATATATTAGTCGACGACCTCCCGAAGGACATAACCATAACATGTATGGATGCTGATGAGAACCACATATATTTGGGAACGTCTGAAGGTGAACTTTTGCACTACTACGAAATAGAAGGCGGAGAATATCTATTGGTATCCAGAATGCCGTTTGAAAATAATTCGACATCTTCAATTAAAAAAATAAAACTACTTCCAAATATTGACAGGGCACTTATCTTATGCGGGACCAGGCTAGCCATGTTTTTACTACCTGAATTTGCGCCTTGTCCAAATGTCAAATCAATTAACGATGTCAATGATTTCGATATACATTCATATTCGAGAAGTACGAACACTTATAGAACATTAGTTGCATCTGACAAAAATATTATGGTTTTCAAATATGGCTCTAATGCAATATCTGCTGGTAAGATATTGATAGACTACAAGAACGTTCAATATATAAAAGCTCATGACAATATACTGCTACTAGTTAGGGATTACGAGTATGAGCTTTATAATCTAGAAGACCGTAATTCAATTCCTTTATTTCGTGTTTCTGAGACTGGTAATGGATCGATTAATCCTTTGATGGAAGATTTTAATAGTAAAATGTTTATATTATCCTCTGGTGGGAACAGCAAAGACGACAACGCCATGGGCCTAGTTGTGGATCATGTTGGTGAGATAGTTAAAGCAACGTTGGTGTTCGAACATTATCCCCAAAACGTGGTAATACATTATCCTTATATCCTAGCCCTCTTTCATGATGGACAGCTGTTAATATATAGATTAAAAATTGATGAAGAGCCAGAGTTGGTACAAAGGATAACAAATAATGATGGTAACACACTTCTCACAAGAGTCAGGATGAGATTTAAAGTTTCATATCAAAATAATAAAATGGTAGCTGAACTAGTGGAAAAAATTCGAAAAGTACCATTATCACATGATGACAACTCTTTCGGTGTTGATAGAGAGAAAGCACTTGCAGAAAATATGATTGAACCAACAAGTTCAATAATTATGTGGTATAACGCAAAAATATACTGCCTCTTTACAAAACCGTTTCTTTGCTCAATTAATAAGTATGGCAATGATGAAGTCAAAAGAATTCAAGAATATATTGAACATAGAAAGAATTCTGACTTAAAAATCTCTAAACTCCAAAAAGTTGAAATGAAGTACTTAAGTAACTTAGTGCTGTTATGGGACTTATTTGATACAAACATCATCAACAAACATACGATACAGAAATGGGTGGACAATAGTGATAGAGTAGATGTTCGCCAACTGCTGTTTCTCTTAGATTATGAAATATTCGGTGAAATTTGGATATTTAATGGCTTAAACAGAATGATGAAGCATTTAAAAACGCTGCCTTTAAAAAATAAATGTAACAAATCATCACAACTGGATGATCTTCAATATTTCCAGAAGATTCTGAAAGACAAATATTGTACAAGGGATAAATTACCTAGAGAGTATAAAAGTACAATGAAATCTCTTACTATTGCTATATTTAGGATTTTATTAGCAGAAGGCAAACATATCAATTTAGATGAATTCGAGGACGCTTATCTGCCAGAGCTGATACATATAATACAGAAAGAATCCGAGCCTAATGATCACAATGAAATGCTTATTCGAATCTATACTAAAATGAAAGATCATGTCAGCGTTTTACATGTACTAAAATCCGAAAGAAACTTCTCGGAATTAATGAGTTACCTCGATAAAAATGTGGAAAAACTGTCCAAAGAGTTTTTAGAGACTGAACTAATCGATATAATTTACTTTGTTCTTAGTGAAACTAAGGATGTGAACAGTAAACTGATTTCTGATATTTTCAAAATTTTAAATAGGGCGTCCATAGACAGCTCTTTGTTTCTGGGTAAAATTCAGAATAACACCCATCTAAAAGTTAAGGTTCTTGAAGTGATAGGGACAAAAAATACAAAAGATGAAAACTTCTTGCTGGATTATTATATAGCCAATATGAAAGAGGAATTTGAGGACAACAATTTATCAACATTTTTACTAGAGCAATCTGATAACTATAAAAACACATACAACTACTTCAAAAAACCACTCCACGAGTTTCTTACTACCAGAGTAGACAATGAAAGCACATTCCAAAAGTTTAGAGTTTGGAAGACTCAATGTAGCCGCCTTACTACAAGAAACACTTTACTTGAGAAAGAATATTTTGATCAGGTAAAAACCTTTAATGATACTAACACAAATATATTATTATTCTATCTGTTTTTCGATATTCCAGATATGCTATCAAAATATTGGTTAAACAATGAGCTTCACGAACTTATAATCGATTATAACGACTTCCTTCAAATTGAGGAATATACAAACGAGAAAAACTTCATTGACATATTAAACAAATATCTTATGATTAACGACCGATACGATAAAATGCTAATTGTGACGACATTTTTAAAGCGAAATCAAAAGGTTTATCTTCACAATAGGGATCTAAAAAATAAAGTACTTGATGTACTACCATCTGAGTTGCCACTTAACATTATTCATGAGGTTTTACATAGTATCCTTACGAAGGGTGAAATGTGTATAACCGAATTTGAGATTAAGAAGTCGCTCTTGAAAGCTGACACAAAACTCTACAGCAAGGTACTAAACACAATTCTAGATAAATGAACGTAAAAACGTGATTTGTAGTTTCTTTTAAGGTCAATTATATTGAAAGAAAATCTTAATCATCTGTGAATATTTACTGATAAAAATAAAATATATATATATAAACATGAACTGACTTATTGTTAGTCATAACAACACTCTCATCCTAAATATTTACAATATTGGTTAAGTTAGGACGAGAATTGAATATTCAAATTATTGTGAAAGTTGTGATACTTCAGATACTGGTTGAGTCCCAGAGCAGACGGCATACAAAATTTCTTTTTTCTCAGGTTCAATATCTAAGGAATCCAAGGACCTCCTGACTACGTTACTATTCTCAACTAGTTGCTTCTTCTTATCCTCTGACTTTGTCAAAGAGTCGAAAGCTTTATTTTGTAACACTGGAAGACTAAAATATTGACCTCTAGCAATCTGTTTCAATCTATCGACATCAACATCCAACTGTGAGCTATTTAGCACCCTTTCTTTATTCATTATACCAGAGTGGATAGCATCAAAGCCTGATGGCGTGTTTTTTGGAGAAGCAGCATTTTTGATAGTCTGCATGGAAATTTGCAGAATGTTGCTCTTATGAGTGTTAAAAATTGGAGTTGAGTACGCCAACAAAGACAGCGGTGTAGGTTCTACAGGCTCATACGAGACACTATCGACAGACTTCTTAAGTGCAATCTCCCTTGCAGAAGTCGGTTTCTTTGACAGACTTACTGCTTCAATAACATGCGACCCCTTGCCTCTTTTTGTAAACTTGTTGGATCTTTTTGCCGACATACTTGCTCTGTTTGTCTTACCTGTGCCAGCATCCATGACGTCAAGTACGTCCGCTTGTCCATCCCTGTTATTGCGTTGAGCTCTTTTGAATTGCGGTTGTTTAGCTTTTAAGTCAGGAATAGCTCTATTGCTGTTTTCGTCTCTAACCTGAAATTTTGCTTGCACCTTACCATTTCTTTGCCTTATTTTGTTTGCTGGTCTTTGTTGACCGCCATCCTGTTGCCTAGTTCTGTTCCTAAGAGGAGCTCTTGCATGGTTGGCCTGTACAACTTCTTTGTTCTTAGCTGTAGCTTCCTGAGCTCTGGCTAAGATACTGTTCAAAAAATCATGTGTGACTTGACTGCTGTAAGTCCTTACTCCCACGGTGGATATACTCTTTAAACCCCACATAGTCAATGCTTACACTTTTGGTTTCCTTATACCAATTATCTTGTAGCTGCTTCTCTTCAGTACAAAACTAAAACACTTATCTACAACTGTTTCTTGAAACCTTTAAAGGTTAAAAATGAATCTGAAAGATTAGCCTAACTTTGTATTATCATTGTATTGCTTCGTCGACGTTATCGGGAGTAAAATGCGTTCGGGTTAGGAATATCAATCACGTGATGTAATTATTAGAATATTCTGAGATGTATTATAGACTCTACTCGGTTCAAAATAAACCAAATAGTTACAGTTTAATTTACTTAAATTCTGCTTTAACGTTCACAAATCGTGACAATATATGTTTGTTGACTTGTAAATGCTCTTAACAGCAGTATACTGTTATCAATATATACATATTTCTGAAAGTCCAAATATACTTTATTTACATGTTGCTTTTCGACTTAAGTTACAGTGCCACAATCTTTTACCAATGTAGTGTATCACCGGTAGCTACCCCAGTTTTCTAGGATCTCCAATTACATTATGATACAAAAAAGAATTCCACTGACTTCAATAATGTGCGAGTTGACCCTCTATAGTGCTTCTATAGTGCTAAAACTTTATTATTTTCAGTTGTCACTACACTTCTTAAATGGCCTTGCTTTAAACTTTGTTGGCTGTTTAATGGATTCGTTGTCTCCTAACTCTATATCCTTATGGATTTTCAAATGATATTTTTCCTCTCCTTCAATTTTTTGGCCCTGAACTAGATTTCTCTTTAGAAATGTAGCCACTTCTTCTAAATGCTGTATCTGCTCCTGTGTAGTCTTGGAACTATCAGGATTCTCCATGCCTTTCCTCATCTCTGCCCTAGCAGCAAGCAACACCCGGTTATCCCCATCAAAGGCCACTCGTGTCGCTCTCAACCCATGTTTGTAAGCTATTAGAGCCTGCTTCCTAAGAGTTTCTGGTATCATAACTTATATTATTTAATGAATATTGTTTATCTACTTGTGGCTGACGGTAGATGCCTCTATATTTATATGGTGCTTGCACTTATGACCTTCATCGACATCAGTGCTAACTCTTTTTTTATGAAATTTGCCAGAAAAGTGTCTTCTCGGCTTTAGATCGAGATGAAAGAAACAGCTGGGAATTACATGAAATGGGAAATGTTTTGTTAAAAGTACTATTAAATAATGAGAAATATTCTATTTAAAAATGAGATGCAAATTATGCATTGCCACATCGACATATGCGATAGTTCAGACTAGTAAAAGTAGTGAAAATACACTGGTGAGTATCTTAAATCAGATAATAAGAAAAAAAGGTATAATAAAATAAAAAAGAACTGGTGCGACGAAACTACAGTTCTATATCCTAAAGTAAAACAACAAATGAATGCATAGTAAAAGAGTGTCTGAATGCATGTAAAAAGCTTGTGAAAGTCCACCCTTCCATGATAGAAGTAAAAAATCGGATGACAGCCTGATGCTTACACGGGTCTCAGAAAGTTTGAGTGAATCAAATGGTAAGATTCAACCATTGCAAACAGATGGCAAATTGAACCCAAAACCACCATGATGTGAAATATTTGATGCGAGCTACCGAAGAAGTCAAATTTGCCAGGAGCTATTGTTTCTGGGAATCTGAATCCGTATATAATTGCTCCTGATATATAGAACAAGGCTTCTAAACCTATAAATGGCAAACTGATACGTTGTAGTACACCTTCTGCGCCAAATTTTAGGAATCCTGCTCCTAGTGGGATAATTCCACTAAAACCAAATAAGGTGAAAAATGAGGCACGGATAGGTCTATACTCAGTAGTATTGAACTTATCCGTCAAGACAAATACAGAGCAGCCTATAGCCAACAATAGAGTTATACCTGTGAAGATGGTGAATTCTGAAATGTGGTCGAAATAACCGTAATATATCATTGGAACTGTGGAACACGAGATCAAACAGATAATTCCCAAATAGTCGAGCTTACTCCAGACATTACACTGGGACTCAGAATGTTGTTTCATACAATGGAAGCAGCTGCTGCAGAGCAGACAGAAGAAGGCACCCAGGAAAAACACGTTAATTATAACGTAGTCAACACTAGAAGTTGATGGATAGACTGGGATAAGAAACACATTTGCCAGATATAACGACAGCGATATATAAAATACTGCTGGAATCAAGTGTGTATATATGTTCACAGACTCGTTGTTCAAGTATAGCAGTGATTGCAAACATCTTTTAAAGGAGTTTGTTTCACGCACGTACCCACGCAAAATCTTATCGTTGTCCTTTTGCCATTCAGGGAGTTCATTGAAATGCCATAAAAGCTTCTCAGATTTCTCTTCACCATGCGCATGTATGGATCCATCATTCCGGCCACCAGACTCACCAACACTCTTGGAAGCACGCTTACGTAAAGTAGTAGTTGCACTCATCACTTCTTCGTTGTTTGTACGTACCGCTTAGATGAAGCTGAAAAAAAAGAGAATTAAAGCCAAAGTTGATTACAAACACTGCAAAAGTAGATAATAAAAGTATCGAACACATTACTGACTCAAGAGTTTCTTATCTTTATATTTTTTTTTTTTTTGCAAGAGGTTATTTGTTTTGTCACTTCACCTGTTGAGTGAAATTTTGACGGTTGAGCTCATCGCGTGGCAGAAGACTACTAACTCCGGAAAAGGATTACTGCCCATTTTGCTGTCTCCATTTTTCTTCTTCCCACCGTTTGCTCTTGGGAATGAGCAAACCCTTTAGTACTCTAACTCATTATAACACAAAAGGCACACAGGTAGTTTTTTTTTATGCAACCTCTTAAGGAATCCTAATCTTGACCCTGCTCCTATTCTTGGGGGTTCTTGGTTAAACTACTCGGCAAATAGTAGCAAATGTGAGCAGGCAACGACCAAACCTGAAGTAGGACTCTATGCATATAATTCACTCCCGACAATTATATCTAAAATATATGGAAAACATAAACGCTCATACAGAAACCATCAACAACGTAAACGATATTGTAGTCATCGAAAGTCAAGAAGGACCACGCACTGTAGACTCCTATCCGACCTGCCTCTCTGATGTAGCCATATATTGGGTTGACTTGAATACACGTGACTCTTCCATTTTCGTTTTTCCAAAAATTAATTTTTTCTCGAGCCAAACATGATTTACGTTTTTGCAAAAATCCCGGCCATAAAAAGGAGGAAATTCTCTGCGTCATTGTGCGATGTTTTCTAGGTGAGAGTGCGAGAAGCAGAGAACAGAAGTGATTTTCCCATCCTATCTCTTGTACTGCACTTTCGAATATTCTTCTGCAGGCTCACAGTGGGCCCAACAAACAAACAAAAAAAAAATCATAGAAGGCATGACGATTCTGGCAAACCAGGGATGGGGAATTCCTATAGTTCTTTTCCCGAGATGTCACATACAGTGGAAGATAGTTATAAAAATCTATTAGATAGTACATTGGTAGTGTTATCTTGAGAAGAAGCGGTAAAGTGACGAGTAAGAGAATATCTTGGTATGGGGAAGGGTCACGATAGCAAGCCCGGAGTGAGGCCGCTACTTCCATCTGATGAAGTTGAGCTTACCGCTAAGTTGTCCTCTCATAGGACTCATTCTCATACGACGGTGATTTCTTCTGTTCGTAGTAACTCAGTGACGATGCCTGATTTGGTTAGTCTTCACAGAGTCTCCACCTTAGAGAAGGCCCTCACTGATACTTCTCATTTCATCCCACCTGTGAGTGAGAACGACGAAGATATTAATGCTGACAAGGAAGTACAGACTGATGTTATGACTGCCACAGATGCGGACATCAAAGATGCAGAGATATTTAGAAGGCAAACTATAATACGGAAGGGTATCAAGGACTTCAAATTCGGCGATATGCTCGGTGATGGATCGTACTCGCAAGTGTTCTTAGCAACTTCGAAAACCGACTCATCAAAAACTTATGCGGTTAAGGTACTAAACAAAGAATACCTGATCAAACAAAAAAAAGTGAAATATGTTAACATCGAAAAGACTGCTCTACAAAATCTCAAATCTGTCACTGGCGTGATTAATTTATCATTTACATTCCAAGACGAGGCCAATCTGTATTTCTTGCTTGAATACGCCCCCAATGGAGATTTCCTTTCTTTGATTAAGAAATTTGGTACTCTAAATGAGGAATGTACCATATACTACTCAGCACAGATAATAGATGCAATTGGAAGCATGCACTCTCATGGCATTATACACAGAGACATTAAGCCGGAAAATATTCTTCTAGATGGGAACATGAAAATAAAGCTGACTGATTTTGGTACTGCCAAGTTGTTACAAAAGAAGAGCGACAAGAACGGTAAACCGCATTATAATTTACTCACCCGTTCCTCCTCCTTTGTGGGTACTGCTGAGTATGTGTCTCCAGAATTATTGTCAGATAATTACACTGACTATAAATGTGACATATGGGCATTTGGTTGTTTGGTTTACCAAATGATTGCTGGTAAACCCCCATTTAAAGCTACAAATGAATATTTAACATTTCAGAAAGTAATGAAAGTTCAATTTGCATTCACTGCTGGATTCCCCACAATCATCAGAGATTTAGTAAAAAATATTTTGGTCAAACAACCAGAAAAACGTCTATCAATCCCTCAGATCAAGGAGCATTGCTTATTCGAGAACATAAATTTCTCAGATAATTCTGTATGGAGTAGAGATCCACCAAAAATACTTCCCTATAGGATAAATGCGAAATCTATGCAGCCATTTTCACCTCCTATTCCCCAGTCTCCATTTCAGAAAAGCAAGGATGATAAGCATATTATTGTAGGGAAAAATATCAAATATATTAGAAAACGTACAAATTTGCCTAACAGCATCAGTTCACCGAACTTGGATACTAAATCTGCACCTAATTCTCCTACTGTAGCACAACCTAGGAACATGCATAGAAACATTGATATTGCGATACCATCACAAAATTTCAAATCTTCTGCACAAGGATTGGCATTGTCTTCCAAGGGGTCCAACTTCATTAAAGATACCCAAACAAAGAAGCAAGAAGGTGCAGACAATAACAAAGAAACCAAATTTACTACTTCAAATACAACAAAATTATCAAGATCACAGTCACAGAAAATTGATCTACACTCAAAAATCTACGCCAAGAAAAAATCATGCGGTAACTCCAAAGCTCATGAATTGCATGTAATTACAAAGGAAATTCCTATGAAAAAGAATATAGATTCACCTCGTCCCTATAGTGCAGATAGTTATACAGCCAAGAATAATTATGAGAAATCGAGGAATTCAGGTGCGCCTGATCTACCAGAGAGGATATATAAGTTCGATAAGGCCGAAAGTTCACCGTACAATAGTGATAGCGATACTCCAACTGACCGTAACATGATCAAAAGAAGGTTTTCAAAGATCTTACTGACTGATTTCATGGATATTCAAAAGGAACATGTTCTCAATAACATTATTGGCGATATTATTGTTGTCGATACAAATATTTTTGAAGACAAAAAACAAAATTTATACAATTGTATTCTTAATGAGTCGTTCAGAAATGCCACGATTACTAAACAAGATACTGTTTTCAAATCAACTAGGGAAAATTATCCTCACAAGGAGGAGGACTATTACTACAAATCCGATATACCTTTTAAAACAGTCTCAGGTATTAAAGAATTAGATATATCAGAAGAGGTAATATCTATGAAATCTGTTGGAGACGAAACAGCAGCTGGTCTTTATTTCTCTCCATGTGCATTCGTAGTTACCACTTTTGGTAGAGCACTCATGATTATGGAAACCTGTGATAAATTGAACTTTAAACGAATCTTTAGCATTAACTTATTTTGTTCTGGGACTAGTATATGCATGAATGAGGTTGGGATTATATCTATTGTGAACCCTTTTAAGACCTTTATTTTGAGATGCAGTAAGAATGATGTACTGATCGTTTTATCAGCAATAAAACGTTCAATTAAGCTCAATCCAGACAGCGCACCTCCACCAAGTATCCCGGAAAGTCCTAAGGGGGCTAATATTGGTAAAAATTCTGCTGTTTTTGACGCTGTACAAGCGGCAAGACTAGCTAACCCAATTTTATCTAGGGAGAAGTACCACCGTCCCACGTCAACTTACCATAATAGGAAAGCCCAAAATAATACAGACAAGAACAACAACAGAATATTTAACTCGTTTGTAAATGCAAAAGCAAGTTCCAAGAAATCAGTTTTACCTGTGCCTAATTCAAGAAATTTAGTAAATGGTTTACCCAGCAATAAGGAACCCCAAACACATATGGTAGGATTAGGTCTTTCGCAAAGGATGAGGAGATCTGGGGATAGAACCCGAAATGAAACCTTTCAACAAAAGTTTAATTCTAAAAATGAGAGTTTCCTGAGACAAAGATAATAACAGCATCACGCTGTTAATTTAAAATGAAAGCTATAATATATAGTAAATATATATAGTCGTCAAAGTTTCTACATAATTATTCTATTAATGCATTTTAACATCCTGTACATTATCTCAAGATGGTAGAGTCTATAAACTATTTAATTTTACAACCATGAATCACACATTAATGTGCTCATATTAGTTCTACCTTACCGTCTCTCAGCAAGTCCTTAACAATATCATATCTCATCACATATATACTGCCAGTTGTTAGTTCTACAATCTCGTCAAACTCGGGGATAGTAATGTTATAATAGTACTTGCCATCCTCGCTCTGTTGCAACTGAGGATCATCGGCTACATTGGCTGGACCATTAACGTATATAAAAACAAATTTTTTCCAATTTGGTTCTTCTATCATGCTTACGCTACCCTCTGTGTCATTTATGGCTTGTAACTCTGGGGGCATATGCCTCAAAATTGAGTTATTAAGTAACTTCAAAAGAATAACTGAGTGCTTGGCGTGATATTTTAATTCTTGCTCAGACATTAATTCATCCAAAGATATGAGATTTATACCTTGATCACCTAACTGACGTAGATATAAGCTATATTTGTCAATTTTATTCAGACGACATCGTAGATAACTTCTCATGACAAACTTGACACGCTCTAATTCTGCTTCCATACATAGCAACGGAAGTTTGCCATTATTTAGAGCATTATTTTGATATTCGTTTTGACCAATTGCTTCTTCTCCATCTTTCTCCAGTATCTCATGCTCTAGAAAACCCATGGAAATGTTCTCGATGTGTTCCATTTGATCCTGTATTCTTTTCAACATCCTAGATACTAGAAGTTTTGGTAAAGGCAGTAATTCAGGAGCACACCTTTCATTTCTCCAGTGCTTCAACAGTTGTAGGTAATCTTGCTCCGGCGTGACAGGTGAATAGTCCTTCTGTAAATTATTGGCATGAGGCAATGATGAATCAAAAGCCGTAGTCTGTGTAACATGTTGCATACTACTATTCGCATCCAAAAACCCATGTTGTCCACTGCTCGAGGCAACTGCTGTAGTGTCACGGTCTAGTTCCGCCAAAATATCATCAATATCTATATCCATTTCTTAGTATGTTAGAAATTATTGCTATTATCGGCTGCCTGAAATCAAAACGCTTCTTAGATATCTACCAGTATAATCTCAAATGGATGGTACAGGACTGTTGATGCAAGTTTAAAACACTTAACCAAATGTAGTCTTGACAGTATCAAAACCAACACCAATTTCATATTAAATGAAAAGTGAATTTTTCAGTTTTATAGATCATTGCGATGACTTTTTGACAATTTTGGAAGTCAGAACAGGTAAATATTTAAAGATATTCAATTAATGAGCAATACATACTCCGCTAAATGAATTTATATTAATTTATAAATAAATAGATGGAGCTGTGAAATAATAACTGTTGGATGTCTGAAAGTGTCAAGGAAAAATGGACGTACTTGGAAGAGCTACGACGTAGGAAACAAGTTTTGTTGAATGGCGCAACTGAAACAGAGCCAATTACTTTTGAATCCAAAGGAGACGATGAAACTACTGCACAAATCGAACCTATAATAGATGAGAACAAACAATCTTTTAAAATGACTACAAATAGCCTGGTTACAGAAGATGTTGGTGTACAAACTATGGCTGTTGAGATGATCGATGAAGGATTCGATGCAAGGCCATTAAAGGGAAACGATGATGATATCCTTGTAGTCAGTGAACAATTTGTAACAGTTGGTCAACCAATATTACTATCGCGATTTGAACACTCTAAAGATGAGGATGATATAAAGTTCGATTTGGGGCAGTCAGGTTACAAAATTTTAACAAGATGGATATTTGATGAGTTGATTGTCAGTACAGGTGGTAAGTTGGTATGCGTCTCAACAGACTATTTTGATGGGAAAGTCATCTTTGTGTTTCAACAAGAAGTAGTGGATAAAAACGATATACAGTTGATGTTAAATAGCTGGCTAATTTTGATTGACATCAATCGATTGGAAGACAAAATACAAAGAGTGAAATTTGAAGGTCAAAAAATCATCAGGGGACAATTTGTTAACAAATCTTTGAAATCGAAGATTTTAACTATACTTTTAACCTCCAATATCGGTAAGACAATTATTTGCGAATTCAAGACAGATTCACATACAGGTGAGTTGCAGCACTCAATTGCGCTAAAAAATTATCACTATTCCCCAATTTATGCTATTGATGAATTCCAGAATGTTAGTTCAGGAGATGAGAGATTTTTAACTGCAAGCGCTAACGGTATTCTAAATATGATAAGCTCTACATCGCTACAGATTTATGATAAGGTAGATTCAGGCTGTTCAGTGGTGGGCTCAATTAAAATTGTACCACCAAAAAGGGCCTTGGTGTTGGAACGCTATAATAAGTTTAGTGATGATGATATAACTGATATCGATGAAAGAGAATTATGGTCTCCAACAAGATTATTTGTCGAAAAACTTTACAGGGTATCAATGTTTGAAGAGATTGGCGTAACATCTCTAAGTATATCCCCGGAAAACAATAACCAGGTTTTTGTAGGTACTGAAGATGGTGGCATATATAAAATAATGCTTGATTCAATTAAGGACAAGAAAATATCGATTAGTATGGACAATCACGGTTTTCTACCGGAAATGTCCCAACAGAGCAGGCTTAGGAGCATTTTTCATACCTCAGATGTTACCTCGCTAAAATTTTTAGACATTACAATATCTAACAAGTTTATGCCATCGATTCTATTATTATCATCCTCTATGGATAACTCAGCGTGTATTTGGGACACATTAAGCAGCCAGTTGCTAACAATTATTAATGAGCAATTACCAGTGCTGCAAGCTGATTGGCTACTCACTGCAAAAGGTTTAATGGTATGTATATTGACTTGGACAGAACTTAAACTGTACTCGATCACATACAACAATAAAGGGTTGGAGCATCAAATTTCAACGCGAATCTTGGCTTCTTCACTATTGCAAAGGGAGAACCAAGAAACAGCTCCTAGTTTTTCGACGTTTAATATTATCACTGAGCCAGATAAAACAGCAAAGATACTGATTGGAACCACAAGCCATGCCACTTTTGAACTAGAACTTCCAGAATAAGAACGGGTAGCAATACAGCTACATGTTTACAATAGAAGCTGAAAGTAGATACTCCTGATTACCTTGTCACGTGACAATTCTATCTTTACCCTTTTTGCCTTATCGTTATGCGAATCACTTTCGACATGAAATTGAAAAAGCTTCGATGAGTTTGATCTTCTTAAAGCAGTGAACGATGGATACGACGTACAGCTTTGGGATCATTTAGTATCTCATAAAATATATCAAAATTTGTCAGTAACAGATCAAGATCATTTTATTGCGTCTGTTACAATATAAAGAAAATAAACTGGCATTATTTGAACCCAGAGGGACAGTTGTAAAGGAAAGGGAGAAAATATTGGCAAAATTACAAAACCTGTTTTCTAAAACTTACACAAGATTAGATAGAACACGATGAATAGAATATTTGGTTATGGCAACAAGAAAACCCATGATCAGATGCTGCAGGAATCTGGTGCTGCCATGGACCAGGCACAACAAGGTTTACAGCATCGCTTGTCTCAACTCGACACACAAATTGCGCAAATCAATTTCCAACTACAGGCGTTACAGAAAAAGATGAAAGGTATGAAGAGTAGTGTAGGTCAGAGACCACTTAGGGCTCAGGCCTTGAAGTTGTTGAATAAACGGAAACAACTTGAGCAAATGAGGGACTCTATTGATGCGCAGTCTTGGTCTATGACACAGGCACAGATGACTAGTGATAACTTAAAGAATACTATGGTTACCGTTAATGCTCTGAAATCGACTAATAAGGCACTAAAAGCTCAATATGGTAAGATAGACATTGATAAGCTACAGGACATGCAGGATGAAATGATGGATTTAATAGATCAAGGGGAAGAGCTTCAGCAGGTACTGGCTACGAACTTTGTTGGAAATGATATTGAAGACATAGATGAGGGTGAATTAGATGCTGAATTGGAAGCTCTCGCTGATGAAGATTTAACAGCAATGATGGCTAACGATATTGGTGAAGGGGAAGGTACAGAAGTTCCTTCTTATCTTGCGGGCACTGTTCCAAAATTCATTGATGAAGATGCAGACTCTGAGCAAGTATTGGAAAGTGCACAATAGTGGAGTGCATATATATATATATATTTGTGTGTACAAACATGTATGTTTTAAGAGTAAAACGTCTAATATCAACAAAAAAGTTCATTTCTTCTGGTCTTGATGTTAAATTTTTACATATACAATATATACATGATTATGATAAGATTTCAAAAACTAATATTAGTACATTTTGACTCCAATTTCCGTGGGAATGCAAAAACATGGAAACTGTGATCAGTGAGAGTACCTACTTTTGGCTTCATATTCATTCGGGTATTCTAAACGTTCTAATCACGACGATGGAGGCGATTTTTCACCAGTATCTTCACTGGCATCTTCCGCTTTAGGTAGCTTTTCTTCTGCAGCTTCTTTCTCTCGTTGTGCTAACTCCCATTTTAGACGCTCAGAGGCCCTATATATTTTACTTTGTAGGTAAAAACTACCTCCCTTCTCTTTGTCGTTGATGTTAAATAAGTAATCAAATCTTTGATTAACTTTATCAAGTTTTAAATCCTTTGCAGCATCTAAATTTAGTATTTTACAACTCTCATCCAGTGTAATCCCGCCATATTCTGCAGCAGCATTACCTCTTCCAGTCTTATTACGACCCATAGCAGACGCACCTTGTTTAGCAGCCGACTGTGCCGCTGCCTGCCTATATGCTTCTGCGAAAGCATGCCCCAGCACTCTGGTACCAGTGATCACAATCTTAACTAATGCCCTGTGAGCCATACTTCTATTATACTTTTCCTAGTCTAGGTAGTCTTCTGAGAATGAGATAAACGTCTACCAAAGAGCAAACAGCTAGGCGAATTAAATACACTTGACTATGTAGTCTTCTCATGATCTTCAACTTTTGGAATCTTTCAGCATGAAATGACATTTTTTGTATATCGTGTTACAGCATATACTCTATTGGATACAATAATGCTCAAGCTTGCCAATAGCAATTAGTTGAGCTTATTGAAAGATGTGTGGCACCCAAATTATTCAACAACAAATGTAATATTTATATTTTTAAAAAAAGTCTATCAAAATTATTTATGCACTGTTTTTCCACTCATTGATGAGCATACATGTTTATGGTGCAGTTCAAAATCAATTGAAAAACAAATTGATCTTTAAGAATAGAATAGTATTAGATTAAAGGAATTAATAATAAGAATTAGATTAGAAATCTATTCTTTGAGTCGTTAATTTTTGTGATTTTTTTGCAATTTTTATGGATAATTCAACCACCCATCTCATTTTTCAGCTCTTTTTTCATTAATGCACTGAGGTTATTGATGAAATTACGAGAGTCTTGCTGTACTTTTCTCAATTTACATTTTTTGAAGTCTGTACAAGCGCATTGATTACTTTGCAATAAAGCCTCGGCAGCTCTACTAACACGGCATTTGTCCTTGTTATTAAGTGAATCAAATTCTTGTAATTCCTGAACAACATGCCACATTGGATGATTTATATCCCATTGCCATGCAATCTGTAATTCTTCTCCTTCTGCAATATCTCTAATTGCTCTAATAACAAACTTTATTCTAGGTTTGTTGTCCATTATCCTAACTGTGACAAGCTCGACATTGGGGTTGCAACTACATCTCAAGTGTTCCAAGACATTGTGAGCACCTTTAGTTCCACTCGTGTTTATATAGAGTGGCCAATGTGGATGGAACAAAATGTTTCTAGTTGGAGTACCAAGGATATCGTATTTATTCTCAGCGTTATTCACGTATTGCTTGGAGAAACTTATCATACCACTATATTCTTGAATATAATCTTTTTTCGAGCAAGGGATAGAGGTGAAGACACCGAAGTCCTGTATATCCTTACTCGCTAACGGCTTTAGTACGATAGGCAGAAACTTTAGTTTACTTTCTTCGGGTATTGTAATCACAGAGTCGTCATCATGATGGGAGTCAATGAATAATTTGACATATTTATCTTCAAACTCATTTGGTGGGGCCTTTATAGGTGCTTTTATAGTCTTTTCTCCCGGTTTAATCAACTCACTAATAACTATTGGAGACAAAGTAATTGGATTTGCGATGGTCTTGGTGTATTCTGTTGGTGGTGAAGTTGACGATGATGAGGAAACCGAATTTCTCTTCAAAGGAAATGGTACAGTTGCTGCTTTTGCTAGTGCAACAGCAGCTGCAATTCCTGATCTATTGGCATTCTCTGACACTGAACTTCCTCTTCTTTTCTTTGCAACTTTGAACTTATCAGATGAATGATGATGAATACCATTGCTAATCCTTTCCTTAACAGGTGATGAGTTAGTCATTCTCTGAGATTCTGATTATTGATTATCACTTTGTTTTAACACTTTGCTTATACTTCAACTAGTGGGAGGAAGCAATTTAGATATTTGGAACTTGTACGGTGCTTTGATTAGAAACTATTGCTGGATGTATTATTTTTAGCCTATTGATGCACTGTTAATCAAAGAATATGAATAGTAGTGAAAATTCTTACCAGTAATTTACTATTGGGTAAGTCCTATTTGTCTTTATAAGTTATTGGGATTAAATGAATAAATTAGAGAAACAAAATGAATATTGGGGAGGCTATGCTTTTTAAGAATATATTGAGGATAAACGATGATGCCAATACTCGAATCACTTATGGAGTTTTCAAACTAATACCAAAAAAAAATTTCTGCACCTTTTCTGTAATTCACAAAGTTGGGAAGTGTATCAGTCCGATGGTATATGTAATCTTGGTTAATATATATAATTTAGAGTGGGTGCTACCTGAAAACTTTTATTAAAGTTGAAAATATTTGGAGAAACAGTCGAATTTTAAAATAAGCACCACTCCTGAAAAGGTTTTGCAACATATATATAAGTTGAAAAACTATTCTTCTTCATATATAAAAAAAAATGCTTTTCGAACATACGCTTGATAATAAAATAGCCAAACCGCAAAGCAGATAAATTGCTGAACGATAAGCTTCCTCTTGCATCTAATGAAGGTGTTCCTGGCAATCCTGGCCGTAATATTTATTGAGAATATGGCATTGGTTTTACAAAGCGTTGGGTTAGGTATGAGTGAAACCGAATTATCCTGAGTTGCACCAAAGCGATACGACCGTAAAGCAATTAAGCCCCGAGCAATTTAGATCATTTTAAGCAAAGAATACAGAAGGAAAATGAACTTGAAAACACCGATAACTACACTATAATTCAATTCTATTCTATTGACAATAGACAAAGCACTGAGGAAAATCCCATAGGCCCACCAATTAGAAAAACACGAGAGGCTCGAGGACCAAAAGACATTCAAAAATTTGTTTTGTTAAGAAACAGACGTACCATGATTTGCTCGTTTTTGCAGAAATAATGTCAAATTTTCTAACTGAAGTAATACTCATTGTTCAAAGACAAGTAAGTCTATAACTATTAAAAGAAATGGTACTTGATCTGTACGACAAGAGTGAAGTATTCACGCAGGAAATGTGGCATAATGGGTGCGCTAGGTCTCGAAGCCTGTACGAGCTGGTTCCTCGTAAATGGAAAATCCTTGAATAATGCCAAAACGGTAAAAAGGAAGAAGAATAGGAAAAAAATGATGAAAACCCTCTCGATAATGAGTTAAACTCAACAGTAACTTCGTTCAAATTAGCTAGTATGTACAAGCACTGGGAAAAAGAAAAAAAAAATGTATCTATTTTCTGAACCAGAAACGATCTCGAGAGGTGAAGACTAACATTGTAACTAGCTGGAAATGCACTCTGAACTTGTTTCTTCACTAACCTGGCACAAACTACCATAAAAGACACACTTCTGGTTTTCGTTTGAATCCTCACTGTCAACAGCTTCGCAGTTATTTCTCTCATAACATAACTATCATGGATTGAATTGGGATCTATACTGCCGTAGCTATTTCGGGTTTAATTTCATGTTAGCGAATGAAGAGAATTTACATCATTCAATGGAGCTTTTCTCAATTTCACATAGAAACTGCTGTCTTTTCATTGTGTCAACTCACCAATACTCGGAATTGTAATTATTGTATATATTAGGTCGTATAGCTTAGTAATGGAAGGATGTGCGTAATTGCTCCTTTCTAGTTGCACCGGATTCTAACTATTCTAGTTGATCTGTAGTCTTAGGAGAGTTGTAATACAATCCACTTCGTTACTACTTTATGGTATAGCTGGCGTACAAGGAGTATAGAAACAAACCTTACAGAAACTAAGAATATAGAGCAACCACGCCGCAAAGTGATAATAAACTCACTGCTTAATTAGCACGGTATATACAATCCCTATTGTTGAATAAGACATATAAAAATATTACACAATAGTTTTCAAAAAGTAATATTCCCAATAGCATGACAGGGGTTACTAAATGCGAACTCGTATGTTGACGCTTTTGCTTCATTAGTATTTGGGCTACGGAGCTCTGAGTTGTTTTCAAATATATTATAATTGAGATTATCACTTCCAAATTGGTCAACCAAACTAATTGGGATAGTTCTAGGCTCTAGTTCTGTCATCTGATTGGATTTTAATGGAAGGTCTTCAATTGACATGTTATCTAACAGCTCGTTTACGGAATGGGATGACTCGTGTGGGAGTCGTCCAGTCTCTTTTTTTGTTTTAAAAAATTGACAGCCAAATGTGTAGTCATTGCCAGTAATATTATTGAAAGTAAAAGCTGTATAATCCGTAGGGCAGCGTTCTGGAACTGTACTAAAGGGCTCTTTTTCAATGTTATTGGCATTTTGTTCTTCGAAAGTAATTGGTTTAGAAAGTTCATTCTGAATTTCCTCATTAATACGGTTGCATTGATGGAGTTGACCAGACTTCATGAAATCTGTTTTTGTTATTTCCGAACCGTTGCAGTTTCCTAGTTCAATGTTTTGATCTTGTTTTGAAGCAAAATTACCTTGAAAATTAGGGAAACGATATGTTGAACACCCTATAATCTTATTGCTTTCATTATTGTTGGAATTGGCGCTAGAATCAATTTGCAATTTATTGTTGTCTAGCTTCTTCCTCTTTTTTGACTGGCTAATACTCCTCAACATAAAACTACTATCTCTGCATATGTCTTTTGCAGAACATTGGCTCTCTTTTTTGTTTGTGCTTGTAGTTAGCGGAACCCGATCTTCCCGCCGAATGCTCAATGACTCAGATCTATCATCAAGTGGAACATTTTCAAAATTGGTATCTTTCTCTCTGTCATTAGGTTGTTCATCTGTAACAAGTTCTTCTGTATCCCTCAATTTGATATTTCCTCTTAAGCTCTTCAGACTTAGGGAACTAGGTAAGCCTGCGAACAATAACGCTTGCTCAGCAATGCTTCTTAATGTACTCTTATTTGTATTATTTTCTTTCTCATAAATGGAGTTGTCAGCAACAGTATTGGTGAAGAATGGCATACTACTTAATTGTTCCACCGATGCTCTTTCGTTTGGATCCCATTTTAAACAGAGTTTAATAACAGCAAGTAAATCAGTTAATTGATTACTACAAAGTAATTTTTCTAATGAACTACCTTCCACATATGGGAATTTAAGATTTAATTTAGCGGCGTAGGCTTTTGAAAGCTCCCAAAGTCCACCATGTGGAGTATAGTTTGAATTTTTTGACTCTTCCAAGGTATGGGGCGTTCCTAACACTTCAAGAATCTTCCATATTTGATCAATTTCGTTTGAACCTGGAAAGAGAGGCTTGAATACTGTTACTTCCATAGCTACACAACCAAATGCCCATATGTCCAATGGTTTGGAATAGTATCCACTTCGGAGAAGTATTTCGGGAGATCTGTACCACCTAGTTGAGACGTATGCAGTATATGGGTTTTTATTTTCAACGTGCCTTGCCAATCCGAAGTCGGCAAGTTTAACAACATAGTTATCTGGATAATTACCTTTCTCCAACCAACTGGAATCAAAATATCTAGTACTTGGAGTAATCAATATATTTTCTGGTTTAAGATCTCTGTGAAAGAAGTTTTGGTCGTGGATATGCCTCAAACCAGCCAGCACCTGGGCCAGTATAGATTTCAGAGAAGGTATTGAGAAAACTCTTTTCTTGCGACGTCTCATCATCTGATAAAGGTTTTGTTCCATATACTCCATAGCAATATGTAATTGGTATTTTTCAGAATCGACAAATATTTCATATACTTGGATTAGGTGTTTATTAGCTGTCATTGAAAGAATGAATTTAACCTCACGAACCCTCGTGTAATCATGTAAGGTGGGGAGTCTTGTCAGCATTGTCTTAATCGCAACTAAACCCTGTTTTCTTGAATTGGATATATTTTCTGGTCTATTATTATATTTTGGATCCATCATTGTCATCCGTTTGCGGTCCTGGTCCTTTGAGAAGCAATCATTAATCTTGTACTTCGCCAATGTCACTGAGCCAAAGGACCCATTACCAAGTTCTTCCAGAATTTCATAATTTTCATGCATTGACTTCAGTGGAATAGTTGATGGTGGTGAATCTAGATCTGGTGGTGGCTCAAGCTCTTGGATATCTTCAATAGAACTCTCCATCTGATTTCCACTCCTCATCTCGGTGTCTGAATTGCGCGCTTTATTTTGAAACATAATTGTTGGGGACTACGTGATGCTCTTTAAGGCAGATATAAATATGGAAAGCAACAAATTAACAATTAGTAGCTTCTATTTCTGATGCAAAACTGTAGGTCGGTTTAATAAGCTGTTTAGATTGATTATCCAGAAAGGGTCTCAAAAAAAAACTCGAAAGTTTAAAGCGGTTCAAAAAAACTGGCAATTGAAAGGGTGGTATTTAGCAGTTTTTCAAAAAAGGCCTTTAATAAGCACAACTATGCAGTCGGTAAAAATTTATGATATGCAGTAAGAGAAACAGTGAAATGACATGCAATCTCTTCTATGTATAGAGATTTGGAACGTAATGGAAGATGTTCCCTCTTTATTGCTGGCCAATTTATTTGCTTAACGCCCAACAGTTCGCAATCTTATTATCGGTAAAACCGCTCAGAAGTTGTTAGTATCTATTTTTTCTGCTAGGTACTCTCCCCCAAAAAGAGCAAGAACAAAACCAATATAACTTTGTGGTCTCCTCTCACTCATTTTCTTGTGCTACTCTATTTATACGCCTATGAATTAACCGCCCAGATCTGAAGTCGTGTGTAATGAGCGACACTAAAACAAATTATGTTCATGAAATCATCAAGGGGGGTTCCTCTCTTTTGATACTTTTGATACTTTTGGTTTGTATTTGGGGTCTACGTATGTTTTTCTGTATTTAGATTTAGAAGTAGTATTTGAAGGACAGGAACACAAAAACAATCAGCCAGTTACCTGCGTACAAGATGTATGGGCGTGTATCATGCGTGTAAGATATAGATATAGATGGGGGGAATAGAACACAAATGTGACTGACAAGAAAATATTATATAGTCAACATGTAAATTTAGGGTTAGTTTGTGTTAGTCGCCTCTATTATGATACAACACAGAGAGTTGAAGGTGAGATGAGCTGTTGTTCAAGAAGTCCCCTTATTTTCAATTGCTTAATACCTAAAATAGATTTGTTGGCATCGAATCGATGTAAGCTTGCTTCGAGAAAGACGTTGACTCAAAAAAAATATAAGATTGTAGTAATAGAAATGACGTAGAGAACAAGTTAAAGGGCCGAAAAGTAGATGTTATTTTGATCCGATGGAGGGGTAGTCAAATGCTCGCAGAAATGATGTGCTTAAGGGCGAAATTGTATTGCATGTTCAAAGGCAGAATAATGAAAGGGACTGATAAACAAAAAAGAAAGAATGGAACTGAAGCATGCATTTGGGTTTTTGCCCATGCAATACTTGTACGGTCATTTATTGAACTAAGGGAATGGGAG
>ERZ1036435.266-NODE-266-length-34716-cov-12.694238_pt1 | contig 34716 bp, 16 predicted proteins | sample MGYA00514223_ERZ1036435 | MGnify/ENA primary metagenome ERZ1036435 (study PRJEB33795, sample SAMN09464927) | human gut metagenome | host: Homo sapiens | place: USA: Stanford, California | collected 2016-08 | study: EMG produced TPA metagenomics assembly of the... | reverse complement strand
CAACATCGCCATCGTACTCTCCAACCTCTCCATCATATTCTCCAACCTCTCCATCGTACTCTCCAACTTCTCCATCATACTCACCAACATCCCCAAGCTATAGCCCAGGCTCGCCAACATATTCACCAAAGGACGAGGACGAGAAAAAAGATAACTAATGATGATGTCTCTGTCACTCTAGATTTACAAGTAATGTTAATTTTTATGTTAACGCTTAGAAAAAGCATATTCTGTACAATATTTCTATGTAGCATGCTTTAATGCATTTCTATCAATAGATTAAACTATTCAAAATAAATTCAATAATACCATTAAACTATAGAAACGGTACATATATTGTCTCCTCAAGTAGCTTTCTTTGCTATCAAGCCTCTAAATATATCAAAAGAGTTACCATCAGGTTGTAAATGATAAACATTTCCAGTTGTTTGAGTATCACTTCCACTTACAAGTTCGTGAGCAATTAACATACCGTAGTCTTGTGTAATACCCTTCACAATTGCGCGAACATTATTATGGTCTGATAAAGTGACAATTTGATCAGTATGAAGCCATAGTCTGTAGTATTCTGGCAAAACGACTTTGGCTCCGTGATCAATAAAATTTGCGAGAATAACCTGTAGATTATTCATATACAGAGCCAACAATTTCTCGACCTGAATAGGAGGTAGCGGATCTAGCCTAGCAATTTCCCTCTCTTTGTTCAAAATATCAATCCACATCTTCAAAGAGGTCGTAGGAGCATCACTATAGACATTTAGACCACAACCTACAAGCAGTGAATACTGTCCATTAATGAAATTGGTGTTTACAAGTAACCCAGAAATCTTCACATATGCCGGTTCAATATCAGATAATGGAATTTGCCTATTAGAAAAACCAGAACTTAAAAACTTTAAATTATTATTATAGTAATACTTTGGATCAACAGCATACAAATCATTAGGCCACTTGATTCGAACGGGTAAGTCTTCATATCCAGGGGCGTATGAACGGATAGCTTTGCAATACGCCAACATAGCTAAGTACTGAATAAACACCACTGATAAAGGATTACCAGTACGTGGCGAGGTTGTTGGAAGATTGAGAACAGCTGTTGAGGCACAAACACCTCTTGGATTCACCCAAACATTATTTCCTCTTCCCCTTCCGGACAACTGTATTGACCCAACGTGTAACATTGAGTTATCTGGGATACATTGAAGAATTTTTTTATTGTTGTTCAAAATTGTGCTTGTCGATGTAACAATTTCTCCATACAATAATAACGAACCTAAGGTGTTATTAGGATTTAAATGCTTGTAGTAAACATCAAAGTCAAAATCACCAGAAAACTCTCTTGGCGGAATTGTTCCATTATCATCTGGAAATAATATAGCTTTCGGAGAGTTTTCGATGTCTTCGTATTCTGTTAATAATTTAGCAGCATCAAAAAAGTTATCATACCCATTATAGATCATAAATGTGTCACTTTCACATTCAATTTGGGTATGTCCATCACTTACAATAAAATCATTGATATTGTTCTCAATGTTCCTTGTGAATTCTTGAACCAGTCCGCTATTGCTGTTCGAGTTAACACCTAGTAACATAGGTGTGAGATGCGAAGGCCTTCCAGAATTAGGGAAGTCATTGACCTTCAACCCCGCTTGGGCTAGAATGTGTTTCATGAATCTTAATCTAGCCTCTTCGTTTTCCTTAAGTATGCCAATGATCTCTTTCTGTAGTTTCTCATCCTCACTTCTCTCCAAAATCTTTGGAGAAAATTCGGGATGAGGTCCAGTGAGTAGTGCTTGGCCCTTACCTATTTTACAGAGAACCACAGCTGCTGCTTTCTTCGCTGTTGAAGCTGGGTCGTCGGTAAAGGGAATCGAAGGTTTATCCCCGTAATGGGCTAAAACTTTCACATTTTCGTACTTGTTAGCGTCAACAAAACAGCTACCACCATTGTAGTATGTGTAAAACTCAGAACCATCTTCAAGCTCTAATTTAACTGCCTTGGCGCCTTGCTCACTGTTATATTCAAAACTACCAAAAACAGGTCCACGGGTAATGCCAGGGTAAAACTTCAAGTCTCTGTTACCGACAACCTCTAAATTTGGATCTCCTTTAGCAAACTCAACTCGACTACTACCGAAATAGCCCCCAGCACAGAAACCTATGTATGTACCACCATAATTTTGTACAAAGTTTCTTATCTTAGGGATGATTCGCTTACAGTCAGCCACATAGGGCAAGTCTCTACCACCTGGAAACACTAACACTGCGGCTTTACCCATCCATGGCTCCTGCTCTAAGGTCTTGGAGGTAACTGTACTTACAGCATAATAAGGCTCTAAGAACATCCTCAATGAGTCAACAACATGTCTGACTGAACCAGGTGTAGTACCACGCCCCTCATACACTAAAACATTCATCTTTCCTCTCCCAAATACCGTATCAATCCTGAAATTCTGTTATTCTTAAGAGAGAGAGTAGACCCAACAAAACAATTGAATGAGATTCTGAATATGCCCGACTTATATACTCATGTAATTTGAGTTCTTTTCAGTAATTGCAAGTTATAACAGCAATCGAAATTTAATCCCCGAAACCAAAATACCGTGATGACGCTACATGTGGAAATAACACTAGTCACCATGCCATGGCTCATAGCATCCCAACTTATTATCAATTGCCCCATCGAGACTCAACTTCCATTGAGCTCATCGCATCGCATCGCTCCACAGTGAGCTAAGCTACGCAAATGTTGATTTTTTTTCAAGGATTTTTTAGTCAAGTTGCAATGACTAAACCTATACAACCTGAAAGCTCAACATTTAAATGGATTCCTCAGATTGGAGGGATAACATTACGCTATTTAAAGCCCTTGTCATATTGAGTTAGACAGCTTCAAACTGGTGCTAGATACTTACTTCTCAAGCAGCTGAAATACATTGACTGAGACTCACCACTAGGGCCTTTCCTGGCTTCTTCAAAAAAAGGAAACTGGAAAATGAGTATACCAATGTTGCCAGCGATATTGTCCAAAAATGTGGGACTACGAAGTATAAGATGTGTACGAGGAGGATACCTTCGAGTAGTACTAGGTGCCAGCATCGGAATGCGACCTTATAGTGATTTGAAGGTGAACAAGAAGGACTTTCTAACAATACCGAATGTCATAACAATAACTCGGATTGCAACTACACCTATGATAGGGTATTTCTTGCTCAACAACCAATTGGTACCAGCGTTATCTCTATTTGCATACTCCAGTATCACCGACTTTCTGGATGGTTACATTGCAAGGAGATATAATATGAAGTCGGATGCAGGGACAATACTCGATCCCATGGCTGACAAGTTACTCATGATCATCACAACGGCAGCACTAGCACTTCCGCCAGGTCCGCAGGTAATTCCCATAGGAATCGCGTCCTTGATATTGGGTCGGGATATTCTGATGAGTTTTAGTGCCATTTTCATTAGATACGCTTCATTGAAACAGAAATACCACTTCGTTACATGGAAGTCCTTCTGGGATTTCTTCAAATATCCAAGTGCTGTAGTGAAGCCACTAACTATTTCCAAATGGAACACATTTCTTCAAATGATATACCTGGGCTTAGCCGTGTTCATAATGATATTGGATCAATATGACACAAAAGTACAGGAGGCCAACGAACAGAAAGACACTACACTGGATATAAACACCCTAAAAACTGGGTTTAGCTGGTTGGGATATATTGTTGGTGCTACAACAGTAATTAGCGGTACATCCTATGTATTCAGCAAAAGTGCCGTCACATTTATTAAAAAAATCTAGTGTCCATATAACCATCATTAACCGTATGTAATCTAACCATTCTGCATTTTCATAAACTTATATTGTCCATAGTTATTTCATTTCGAATATTTTAAAAACACTAATTGAACTCCATTATATGCAGTGTACAAAAATATCAGAGCTACAAAGTAAGACTTTGATCGTGAATTTCTTTCAAATTAGTTTAGAAAAATGCAATAAGGATCTATAGACCAATTTATAATTATAGATACATAGTGAAATAGTTCTATCTTCCACTTCTGTCCACTAACGACTGAATGTAATATCATCAATACGAAGAATGGACTTGACACACTCTGATGCTAATGTGATAGCACTGGTACTGACTAATACTGGTTGTAGAATGTGCTCCTCATATGTGTTGGTTGTACCAGATCTTCTAACAGAGATACCTTCATTGACATCACCGTTTTCATGTCTCGAGCGTAGTTCAGTGATGACCTTAATACTATTTAGACCGGCATTTTCTGCTAGTGTTGTAGGAATAACTTCCAGTGCTTGCGCAAATTCTTGCCAGATATATGCCTCTACACCTTCCATCGATCTGCTTTCTCTCTCCAATCTACGTGATATTTCAATTTCTGGAGCACCACCACCTGCAATTAAACCTCTTTCTTTGACCAAGCAACGAATAACACACAAAGCATCATGTAGGGAACGTTCGGTTTCATCTAGAATCATAGAGTTGGCACCACGAATGATAACAGAGACTGTAGGCTTAGCGTTGACACCCTTGACACCGGAGAACTTGACAATCTTTGTTCCATCGCTGTCGATTTCTTCGACTAGGTCGGCAGAACCCAATCTGTCCTCTGTGAAGAGCTCAACATCTGAAATTGGTTTGCATCCCAGACTCTTTGACAAGAACTCTATTTCTTCTCTTTCAATGTCTTTTATAACCATGATACCCAGTTTAGCCAAGAAATGCAAAGCCAAATCGTTGACAGCGTCTCTAAGGATAGATTTTTGGATCAACAGGACGTTACACTTGGCCTTCTTAATTTTTTTGCAGATATTTAGCAGGTATGCTCTTTCTTCTTTCAGTATCTTGTCCATTTGTCTATAATCGCTGACCACAATGTTGTTTTCTGTGTCTGGTTTAGGTGGCGATATTTGGAATTGGATAAGACCGATCTTGGCCTTTTCCTTCATAGTTGGCCCACCAGCGGTCTTCACTACAGTTTGGGTCAGCACAACACCATCGACCATCTCGGTGTCGCCGATCGTGCCACCTACTTTCTTAACCAATCTGATATCGTTCAAGTCCACGGTCTTCGAGTCCTTCTCGGTGATGCTTAGCACTGCGTCCACAGCCAATGGGGACAAGAAAGAGGAGTATTGCGAGACGATCTTGGAGCTCAGAGACGTAGAAGCGGCACGAATCAGGTCCTCCCTGTCATCGAGGGACACTGGGTGACAAATCTCCAGCAAAGTCTCCACAGACCGTCTGGCGGCCTTCTGGAAGGACTCCGCGATGATCGTAGGGTGTATACCTTTATTCAGCAGTCTGTCCGCGGCACCCAACAGCGCACCCGTAAGTATCACTACGGAGGTGGTACCGTCACCGGCCTCAGAGTCCTGCGCCGCAGAGACATCCACCAGCATCTTGGCCACCGGGTGCAGGATCGCCATCTGCTTCAAGATGGTGTGCCCATCATTCGAGATAATGATCTCACCGCGAGAGGTCTTGATCATCTTGTCCATACCTTTGGGACCCAGCGAAGTCCTGATCGCATCCGCAACCGCACGCGCAGCAACGATATTCGCACGGCGAACCTCCTGCGGTTTCTCCTTGTTCTTGAACGTAGCGTTAGACACACTCTTCTGCGCAACCATTTGTGTTTTATCGTTGCTCCAATTGATTAAGTGGACCAAAACACCAACTCCACTATTATATTCGAACCCCTTCTCTTCGAAGGCGTTCTCATCAGTATTAAAGTCTCTCTAGCGATGTGCCCAGAATTGAAAGTTTTTTTTTGGGAAGAAACTTTTTTTGCTCTACGGTAGAACCCTAGTGCTGATGTACGTACATATAATGTGATGTGTACGTACAATAGTATTAGAATCATGTGATTGTACGTATATATGTATAAAACAGGTGATCTTACGTATAAAGGAATATAGTCATGTGATTTAACGTACAAATGAATTAAAAAACATGTGATGAGTACGTACTAACTGACATATTTTTAAAAGGGCATCGCATACCTGAGTTTACTGATAAGTGTGTGTATGTATAAGTGTGTGTGTGTGTCTGTGCATATTGGCTGGGCTTACATATCATATAACTTGTTACTTGTAGTCCACAAGTATAATTACTGCATCTTGCAATTGAACCAATGCCTGTCAATGTTGTAGTAGTGGGTGCCGGTGGTGTTGGTGTGGTGAGTGCGCTGTCGCTGTTCCACGCTGGCAAGAGTGAAGTGTCACTGGTTGTGCGGTCTGATTACTCTGCTGTGGTGGAGCGCGGGTACAGGATAGACTCGTGTGACTACGGGCAGCTCGACGGGTGGAGACCGCACCATGTGTACAAAGACGTGCATGAGGCCGCTGCGAGCGGGACGTTCTTCGACTACGTGGTTGTAACAACCAAGAACATCCCAGATGGGCCCAATAGCAGCACCATGCCGGTTCTTGTGGAGCCCTTCTTGCTCGGTAATGCGAAAGTGGACCCCGAGAGGCTCACCTCTGTGCTGCTGATCCAGAACGGTATCGACATCGAGAAGCACCTGGTCTCGACGCTGAAGCCGGAGGATTACAACAACTATGTGGTGTTGTCAGGCGTGGAGATCGTTGGCACTACGAAAGTGGGCAAAGCTCAGATTAAGCACATTGGCCAGGACCATCTGTCCGTGGGTGCGTTCGACCCGTCAAACCCCGCTGCAGTAGAGAGCGCAAAGCGGTTCACAAAGATATACGACGCAGGCGACAAGAACTTCGTCGAGTTCGACGAGAGGGTGCGCTATTCCCGCTGGAAGAAGCTGCTGTACAACGCGGCCATCAACACTACAACGGCAATCGTGGGGCTGGACGTGCCAAGAACGCTGGCTTACGGTCACGACGACTCCACCAGAAACGCGTTGTTCCTACCGGCAATGAGAGACATAGTTAACATCGCTGCCTCCGAAGGTATAGTCATCGAGGAGAAGTTCATAGACTTTTTCCTGAACATCTCTGCAAAACATATGTTCACGCCCTCGATGTGCGTCGATGTACAGAAGGGCCAATTGATGGAGCTGGAAGTTATCCTAGGTAACCCACTGCGAGTCGCCGAGGCCAACGGTGTAGAGGCACCAACGCTAACATTTTTGTACAACTTGCTTTCCATCATACAGGGGAAACTGAAGGAACAAAACGGACTGGTAGAATTCGATGAAACAACCTGCTCCATAAAGAAGTAATGTATCTCTTATAACTCAAACAATAACGTGCCCTGTTCAAGAAGTAAAGACAGGATCTCCCAAAAGGCTAAATTACAAATGAACATCATGAACACAAGGCACTTATATAATACTATCTAAAGTAATAACGAATCTTTATCCACTAAGTTTACATGACTATACAAATATGCTGATGTATGCAAGTGCTATCCACATCACATGCCACGTAAAGGCTACGAAGAGAACAGAGCACGTCGACGAAGAATCGAGAAACCCTGAATCCTCTTGCAAATGGCAAAGAAACAAATAAGTTTGAGAACTAAAGAGACCTTAGTACTTCACAAGGTATTCCTCTGCTAGTCTTTAGATAGCACCACCAACTTCAGCTTTCAATTGCAACAGAACAGGGTCCTAGGTTAGTGTCTCTTTTTTTTGCTCTTGAAATCGGTGAAATATCAACGAATTTGGAAGGATCAAATATATTGATAATCTGCGCGAGGTCCAATTGTATAGAGCAGGCTAGGCGTTGAATTTAACCTGAAGGATTTATTGTACTGCCATTTTGCGCGTGACTTGTCAAATATTAAACAAGAACACCAAATAATTCTTTGAAAAGAATTGGTAGAAGAATAATCAGGCATAACACGTTATATTCCAATATTGAAAAGAAGAGGTTAGATAGTCATTACAAATTGAAGTAAACATGAAGTTGCTAACGAAGTTCGAATCGAAGTCTACTAGGGCTAAAGGTATTGCTTTCCATCCTTCTAGACCATGGGCTTTAGTTGCTTTGTTCTCTTCTACAATCCAATTATGGGACTACAGAATGGGTACATTGCTACACAGATTTGAAGGACATGAAGGACCAGTTCGTGCTGTTGACTTCCATCCAACCCAGCCGATTTTTGTTTCAGCGGGTGACGATGCCAGCATTAAGGTCTGGTCGTTGGAGACAAACAGATGTCTTTATACATTGACCGGCCATTTGGACTATGTTCGTACCGTGTTCTTCCACAGTGAACTACCATGGGTCATCTCTGCCTCTGATGACCAAACTGTTAGAATCTGGAATTGGCAAAACCGTAAAGAATTGGCTTGCTTAACAGGCCATAACCACTTTGTTATGTGCGCCCAATTCCATCAAACAGAAGACCTTGTGGTTTCTGCATCTCTGGATGAAACTGTTAGAGTTTGGGATATTTCCGGTTTGAGAAAGAAACACTCCGCACCTGGTGTCACTAGCTATGAAGATTCTCTCGCTTCCCAACAAAATTTACTAGATGGTGCTTTTGGTGATTGTAAGGTCAAATTTATCCTAGAAGGACACACTAGGGGTGTTAACTGGGCCTCTTTCCATCCAACATTACCTTTGATTGTCACAGGTGGTGATGACCGTCAAGTCAAGTTGTGGAGAATGAGCTCAAATAAAGCTTGGGAGGTTGACACATGCAGAGGACATACTAACAACGTCGATTGTGTTGTTTTCCACCCAGATCAAAACTTGATTTTGTCTGTCGCCGAAGACAAAACTTTACGTATTTGGGACTTGGACAAGAGAACACCAGTCAAGCAATTCAAGAGGGAAAATGACAGATTCTGGTTGATCAGATCCCATCCAAATATGAGTTTGTTTGGTGCAGCTCACGATTCTGGTATCATGATCTTCAAGTTGGATCGTGAAAGACCTGCTGCAACTACTTACCAAAACCAACTCTTTTTTGTTAACAAGGAGAAGCAATTACAGAGCTTTGATTACGGCAAGAAAGTTACCTCACTACCTTATGTTACGCTAACCAAATTAGGTCAGGCATGGAATAGCTTCCATAGCATTTCTTACAATCCATCCCAACATTCTGTTTTGATAAATGAAGGGACAGATAAATTTGGCCTGGTAGTTTTACCAAAACAACCAACCGGTGCTGTTGAGCCTACCAGTGTTATTGAGGATTCTGGTTCTTGTGCGACCTTTGTTGCTCGTAATAGGTTTGCCGTTTACAATAAATCTTCTCAATCTATCGAGGTTCGCACACTTGACAATAAGATTACTAAGACAATTCATGTAGAAGATCCAGTCAACGACATGCTATATGCGGCACCAGGAACTGTATTGCTCTTGCATCCCAAAGAAGTAGTACTATTTGATGTGCAACAAGGTAAAAAGGTTGCACAGATGCACGTTAAGAACGTGAAATATGTCTCCTGGTCTCAAGACGGACAGTACTTGGCAATGATGAGCAAGCACACTATTACAATAGTCAACAAACGTCTTGAATTGATTAACTCGATGCATGAAACTATTAGAATTAAGAGTGCTGCCTGGGATGAGAGTAATGTTTTGGTTTACACTACTTTAAACCATATACGTTATTCCCTATTAAATGGTGACCATGGTATTATTAAAACCCTGGAGAAGACACTTTATATTCACAAAGTTCAAGGCAAATATGTTTATGCTTTGAACAGAGATGGTGAAATGGAAGTCTTGAACATCGACCCAACTGAATATCGTTTCAAGAAAGCCTTGGTCAACAAAAACTTCCCAGAAGTCCTTCGTATTATCAGAAACTCCAACTTGGTTGGTCAAAATATTATCTCTTACTTGCAAAAATCTGGCTACCCAGAAATTGCTCTTCAGTTTGTTCAGGATCCACAAGCTCGTTTTGATCTAGCAATCGAATATGGTAACTTAGATGTTGCTTCAGAAGAGGCTAAAAAGTTGAACAACGATGCCACTTGGAATATTTTGAGCAAGGAAGCACTTGCTCAAGGTAACATTGCTTTGACAGAAATGATATATCAAACACAAAATGCTTTTGACAAGCTTTCTTTCCTATATACTATTACAGGTGATCAAAATAAGCTAGCAAAAATGGAAAACATTGCTCAAAATCACGGTGCAACATCCAGCATTTTAATGAATTCGTTCTACAGTAACTCTATTGACAGCAGAGCAAAGGTTTTCCAAACAGCTGGTTCCTTACCGTTAGCTTTTGCTGTGGCAAAGGCCAATGGAAATGATGAACTTGCTGCTTATTATCTGGAAGAAGCTGGTTTGGATGAACAAGATGTCGTATTACCCGATGGGATTACTCCTTCTAATAGTGTGAAGACCCCTGCTATTACTGAACCTCTAACATCTTGGCCATTAAAGGAAGCTGAACTATCTTACTTCGAAAAGGCCGTTCTTGGACAAATTGAAGAATACGACGCTGATGAACCAAGTAGTGATAAAGAAACTACTACAGCTGCTGGGCATGAAGAAGAGGCATTCTTTGATGACGAAGAAATTATTGGTGATGAAGAGGATGCCTGGGATCTGGGTGATGATGATTTACAAATTGGTAATGATGAAGTCGAAGCAGAAGCTAATGATGTTGATGCCTCTCAAGATGAAGACACGGAAACTGCTCAATGGGTCAAAAACTCTAAATTGGCTTCTGTTTTGGTTGCCTCTGGTGCTTTTGAAGCTGCTGCCCAAGCTTTGCATAAACAGGTTGGTGTAGTTGATTTTGAACCACTAAGGAGTTATTTTATCGATATATATGAAGGCTCTAGAACCTACATGACTGGTACCCCAGAAGAGTTACCTCCAATAGTTGGTCACATAAGGTCAAATGCTGACACTGATATTCCTGAAGAGGCTCTTCCTAAAGTTCCGGGAATGGACATTGTCTCCGCTAAAATTAATGAAGGTTTCAAACTGTTCAAAGCTAATAAGCTGGAAGAGGCCATTGAAACTTTTAGGGAGGTCATTTATCGTGTTCTATTTTTGACGCTGGAAGATGACGATGAAGAGGAACTAGCCCACAAGGCATTAGAAACTGCCAAAGAATACATCCTAGGTTTATCCATTGAACTAGAGCGTAGAAGTTTGGCTCCAGAAGATGTCAAAAGAAACCTTGAACTTGCGGCCTATTTCACAAGATCCAAGTTGGTACCTGCTCATCGTTGTAATGCTCTTCAAGTTGCTATGTCACAAAACTTTAAGAATAAGAATTATGTGCAAGCGTCTTACTTTGCTTCAGAGTTCTTAAAACTTATGTCGTCTGGTCCTCGTGCTGATCAAGCAAGAAAGATCAAAGATAAAGCTGATTCACTTGCACATGACGCTGTTGAGATCAATTTTGATCCTTACGCCGAGTTTGACATTTGTGCTGCCACTCATACACCAATTTACAAGGATGCTGCTGTAGTCGAAGACCCATTAACTGGTGCTAAATACCATGCTAACCACAAGGGTGATATCGATTCGATTGCTAAGATATCCAAGATTGGCGCACCATCATCTGGCTTAAGAATAAGACTGTAGATAGAGGATCATCAAATTATTTAGTACAACATATAAACAGTTTGTAAAATAAATCTATTAAAAATGATTATATTAAGAGACACATAATTGTTAAAGCCGGCGTAACAAAATGCGTCTCTAAAATGTTCATGACAAAGTTTGTATTTGGTTCAATTGTACTCATGCAAATGAAGGTTGAGGAGCGTACATAAACAAATATTTTTCATGGTACTATATCATCCGTATGAAAGTGCTGAACATGTAATTCCATTGTAGGTAGACACTCATCAAACGCAGTTTAAAGTATCACCTTGTAAAAGAATTATAAAGATTAGCACTTTTTTCGGGATCTTGGAGGTGGTGGTGGTGGAGGCGGACCTTTAGCTCGTTCTTTTCTCATTGTCAAAGACTCTGCTGATAATTCAAGGCTACCTCTAGTTAAACGTGGCCGATTGTTGGTGCTGTGATTAGCCAAACTATTTGAGAGCGACTCAACGCTTGACTGAGAACTCTCCAGACTATTAGAACTAATGGCATCATCATCGGAAGTGTCATTTTCCAACCATTCCACACCATTTAGACATTTTTTTGCAAGACGGATAGTTACTTCTTGCTCCTGTGTAATTACGCCATTATCGCATATGTTTTCTGGCTTTGACAGGTATGTGAGTAGTTCTACTAAATCATCTTTTCGGTAATGAGTTCTGCACAATTCGGTGTTTTTTAATAAGGGCAAAAGAACACGTAGTATAGTAGCTCTCCAATACTCTTCTCTGCCATTCATATTTTGTAATTCTCTTATCAATACGTCTATCAACACATTTAGATCATTAAGGTAAAAGTAGTTCATGGCAACATCATTGTCTGTTGATGTCACAATCAAGTATATGACTTTGCACATCATCACCTGAAGGGATGAGTCCATTAATCGATTAAACTTCAATAGAAGTAATTCCACAAACCTTTTAGAAACAGAAGAGTTTAATAAATATTTGAATATTTTATTTTCCATTTCAAATTTTTTTGAGAAGACAATATATTGTTCATTCAACGCTAGAGCTAACTTAAACTGTGCATTGTTGAACAGGTCATCTGTTACATCAGATCTGATCGAATTGATAAGGAAGTAGGTGAAGAAATCATCAACCAGTTGAACATTTGCAACAGAGCATTTACCATATTTAAATATAATGAATAGGATCTCCATTAAAACAGTGGATATTTTTTTCATCTCATCGAGAATTATATGATCAACATCAGACCATTCTTCAAGTTGTGAATTCGTTATCTCATGCTCGGCTATACCTCTATCAGTTCCATATTTCTGAATGTACGCAAATGCAGTGTAAAGAGTGTTGTAAAAAACATTAAAACCTTGAAACTCAAGCATTGTCACCAAAGAGTTAACGTTCCTTTTGCATTCATACAGTAATATGTAAACAATGATGAACTTCATATTCATCTCCAATAAATCAATGTTTAAGAGGGAAAGTAGCTTGCTAATACAGAATTTGGTATTCTTAGTAAATAATTCAGATTCTGCAATGGTTAGGCACATCCTAAATAAGTCCTGTTCTGTTACTATAAATTCATTGTAGTTATCAGTTGCCATTTTCAAAAACTTAACAAGGTTGGAATTAACTCTATTAGTGTCAGATGAGGACCCCTCATCATGAACCGTGCTTTCTAAAGCAGCCCAAAACTTTATCTTCTCATCTCTCGATTTCACAGGCTTGCTAGTGTCTTCACCATCGATATGTACCATCTGTCTAACCTCATAAACTATATTGTTCTTCTCAAAGTAAAGTGTTCTCGAATACCTTTTGTTGCGTCGTACTCCCTGGCTAGTATGACTTCTCGTGCTTTTTTCGATTTTGATTAAAACCCTCCACTGTGAAGTTTGAAGAGGAACGTTATACAATTGGCTATTAGAATTGCTAACCTCGCTCAGTACTGTTACTGTCTGATAAATGAGTTGTAAACACTATCGTTTAAATTTGTATATATTCAGTTCTTAGGCTGATTTACGGCAATAATCGAAACAGTGGTAATATTCTCTTATTATTGCTTTTTTCCTTTTTTTCCCTTTTAAACGTCATCAAGACTCAAAAACTGGACCCTTTTTAGTCCAACAAAGTATATTGTTGACAATGTCGAGTAAATATATAAGCTTTATTTCTAGATAGATGATTGATACTTAATCCTTGATACTATTTTGAAGCTTTATTCAAGTACAGCCTCAAATGACGGTTTGTCTATGTTCTTTTGACAACGATCACAAATAGGAAAAGAAAACTATATACCATTGTGTATTGAAATGCTATTACTAAGAACGTGTTGCTTATTTGGCTTTTAGTCCATGCATTATTTCTTCCTTTGTAATCAGATGGCCAATAGTTTCAATATTTTCTAGTAGTTGATTTACGTTGTCTGACCATTCGTTTAATAATTCACATGAATTTAGAGGCTTTTCAAAGTTAACAATCTTTGCCGGCCTATTTACCTTGGCGTATATGACACCTTGGTTAACCAAGTTACTAATAAATGTTTCTGTTTCTGATTCTGTTAGATCAAGAAGTTCGTTCAATCTGGCTAGTGTGATTCTGGTATAGTACTCTGAGATGACTCTTAGGTTATGTTCCACAACTCGATCCTTTAATTCATCCCAGTGGTGCTTATTGTCTTTACCACCAAATGCCACCGTGTCCTGGATCAATACAGGTTCATATGTCTTCTTAACTACTGGCCATTTCATAAACTCCTTTGTGGTAAACAACCTTACTAAAGATTCCTGTTGCTCCAATTTTTTCAAATTGTTATCGAGCTGAATCTTGTGAATCAAATCATTTTGTAGATTGCCATATGGTGCCAAGATCAAGAAGTATACCATTCTAGAAAGTGCCGGCTTCCATTTTTCTTCATCTTCTTTCACAGACTTTGTCTCATATATTTCTTGGAAATATTGAGCTACTTCTAAGTAATCATTTTTATGAAGACCAATTTTAATTAATAGTTCGTAGTATTGTAGCTTCAATGATTCATATTTTTCGTTCTTGAATGTTTTCTTCAGAATCTTTCTAGAGAAAACTGTAGCTTGAGAGTAGTCACCTTTCAATATACTCAATTCCATTTGTTCTAGGATAAATTGAATTTTCTCGAACATATCCATAGACCCGTATGTTTCCACTTGCAATTCACATAATATATCAGCAGCCTTAGCTATGTCACCTTCTTCTTTTCTTATATTTGTCAATTCTCTGGTAACTCTTGCCCTTTCTACTTCAACAAAAATTTTATTTTCAGTGACCGTTCTAATGGTCTCGATTGTCTTGATTCTAGTCTTAAGTGGGATTTTCTTGTTTTCATCTAGTGCTTGCATTATCTTTTGTACCATGTATTGGATCGATAACTTTAGTTGACCATGTTTCTTGGATAACAGGGTCAATTGTTCGTCAAGCTCATCCCAGTTATCCTTCTCCACAAGTACGTCAACAATCTTAGCTAAAACATCCTTGGAAGATGTCAAATCCGCCGCTTGTCTCGTCTTCTTTTCCAATACTAGCAATTTGTCCAAGGCAGCGTTTGCATCAGATTTTGCTAGCTTGTCAATTATGGGAAACTCTTCCTTAAGAACCGAGGTATAGTCCTTTTCGGCTTTAATTGGTGCGTCTCTAGACATTGGATAATATTAATATATGAATGAAGATCCTGTTTCTTGATTATTTGCACACGCCAAATGTGATCAAAAGATTATGAAAACAGATGTATGACAATAACCTAACTCTCGATAGCAGGATGTAGTATTGTTGAGCAATAGACAAATGTTACTTAGTGTCAGTAACTGATTCCTCTTCGACTTACTTTTATATTAAGCTTTCATTACTAGCTGGCGTTGCTGAACTTTGTCCTCATTGCTCCCTTGGTTTCGCCACCAGTTGACTCGTACAAGAGCACGTATATAGATGGGTGTATAACCCTCATTAATATTAGCTGAGATGAAATATAAATTAGTTTTTCATATATAGATGAAAACATTGGAATTCAGGCAGTTTGCTATCAGTCATTAATTATATAGTTAGTATTCACGCCCTGCTATACTCAACAATCTTCTCTTGTAGAGACAAATTCTTATAAGCAAAAGCATAGCAAGGATTATCTACCTACGTCAGATTTTTTGTAGTATTCCTTTACCAGTCCTAATACACCTTTGGTGGGTGATTTGTACTTGGAATTATACAGGCTTGACCTATTACTCTCCTCTGCAGTATTACTTATTTGTGATCGCGCATAGGACTCATCAATGCCAAGGTGATTGCTACCTTGTTGTGTAAATGTTTTATCATTCAAGACATGATTTCCAATTCTAAAAAGTTCAGGTTTTTGCCCTGGTTTGAACTGCTTTCTCCATGTGTATCGATTGGCTAAGATCATATCACTATCATCATCTTGATTTTTCTGATTGCTATTGCTAACATCATACTGTGTGTTATCAAAACTCTCTCTTCTCTTCTTTGGGATTTGATATTTACCAAGTAAATTATCGTCATTCTCATAATCATCCAGGAAGTACATATAAGATTGCATCATCTTTTTTGTTGCTTCATCTGGTTCTGAGTCGATATCTTGTTCTTCTGTAGCTGCATCTTGTTCTGTAGTCTCATTGCCGTCTGTACCAAAATGCTTCTTAACAGCATCTGCGTCACCATCATATACAGCATATTTACAAACATACCCTAGACCATCGACATAAACAGAAGACTCACGGAAAAAGTCAACCATTTTTCCAGCACTATTTGGTAGCGAAAACCATAATATAAAAGGTGTGGTGATCAAACTTGCCAATTCTCTTAACAATACAGTGATTCTCAAATTATAGAGTTCACAAAATTCCTGTTTAACACCTTCGGTATGGTATCTATCCTTCCAACTATCTGGCAGGTAATGGGTATACTCGGCAAGTTCTCTTAGTGTTTCCTCAGGATCAAATACATGATACTCTGTGGAAACTGATCCTTGACTTATGGACCAAATAGCTCCCAGAACCGTGATATAAAACAAAACAGTTTTATCGTGAGTCACTTCAAAATTTAAAAAGTTCTCTGGATCCCAAAGTGCTAAAATTGCTAAAATTGCAACAAAGGAACCGGATATAAAAGACACAAATTTCAAAAGTATATTTGTTTTCTCTTTTGGAAACTGGTCAACGTATTTACTTGCTAAGGGATTACTTAGACCTATTCGTTTCCTGAAGATATGATACAGTTCATTGTACTCTCTAAATTTCCATTCTGCCATCGGAGTATACTGTCTAGCACCAATATTTTCCGGCGATGTTTTGTATTCGTTAAAGTATCTGAAAAAGTATAAGAGAACAAAATAAGAAACCAAAAATGGAGATAATATGATATTCAAAAATCCAGCTAGCATAAACCTCTTTCGTAATTCGTTTGCAAAGTATTCTTTCTGGGTAGCTTTCAAAAATCCCTGTTTAATGAAGCCTGCTTCATTAAAAACATAACCCATCACACATAAATTGATATTCCATTCCAATGTTTTTGTCAATGGCTGACTGCCAAAGAATGGAATTGGAAATCTTAAATCTAAAATGTCATTGTTGTATAATGCTATGAGATAATTTTCTTTTCTCATTATTCTATTGGCAATTCCATGAGCGTTAAGTTTATTTTTCGCTTTAACTGCGACTACGTTAGCAGTTAAAGCATTTTGATCTTTGAGATACATCAATTGCTGAATTATATTTTGCCAAGGTATTGTCTGCAATTCATCATCAGATATATTCAAAAGGTAGTGATAAAATAATTTCATTTCTCTAATGTTATTAATATCAAAGTATAACTGAATTACTTTCAAAATGACAAATCCATAGAATAGGAATAGTAAAAATTTAGTGAATCCAGTAATATTTTGACTGTAGCAGTGATCAATCTTAATTTCTGAAAACCGTGTACTTGTCGGTAATTTCGAATAGTCTACACAATAGCCCATAAAACTTGAAACAAAAACAACAAATAATAATGTTAATATATTCAAAACTTTTTGCAAAATAATACAGTGAAAACCGTTTCCAAGGTAATAATTATAGGCATCTTGAAGGAACAGATCGAGGTTATCTACATTTGCCCATTTCCATAGAGCTCTTTCCTTGGGGCTTAGTGTATTTAATCTTCTTTCAGGCATATTGTTAACGACTGATAGGGCGTTCAAAATATTTGGCCTTTTCAATTTATATTTTTTACTGGACTTTTCACCTTTTACTGTATTCAAAAATGTGTTAGAGCTAGAGTTGGTATAAGTAGAAGTAGGATTGTAGTTATGGCTGTTTTGCCTTTTTTTAGTACTATTCTTCTTAACATCATTGGGCTTGAGTACTCTATCAAGAAAAGTGGATGTTCTTATGTTTTTCGAGCTATTACCCAGCGCCTTATCAAGCTTGTCTTCATGATATATTGGATTTATCCTGTTTTCTAAATCAGGCTGTAGAGATTCATTAACATTAATTAAGTCTTCCTCATCACTAGATGGCTGACCCAGTTTTATGGAAGACTCCATTATTCTCCCATTCTGACTGCCAAAGGGATGCAATTCCATAGTTTCTTTTTTACTCAGAAGTGGTCTAGATGTGTCAATCACTTGAGAGTCACTATTTATCCCATTAATACGTTCATCCTCCTCACTAGTGTCACTCTCTAAACTATCTTGCGTCGAAGTTCCGGGATCCGACTCTAGCAATCGCACACCATCATTGTGATCTTCATCATCCTCTGACTCTACTAAAGCTCCGTGATTGCTCTCGTCTTCATCCAGAGGTATTGTACTTAACTCTTGTGTGTGGATCGATGTAGAAACGTCATCCGATTGTAAACCAAAAACTCGCGATAGAAACGTATTCTTACCAGGTTCATGACCACTTTGCTCCATAACTACTCAACTAAGTACTGTTACACCTAGATTCTGGCGCTATTATGACCTCTATCAGTATCCTTTTGAAAATTCTAGTTTATATTTGATCTTTGACCTTTCGTAAGTAATCTTTCAACCACAACAATATCCTTTCCCGCCAGTAGAAAAGATGCAAAAATAGACACCCTTTAAATACTCACAGTATATAGTTCTACTAGGACTTGCCCTGTTTCTGTATGCCTATTTATCTGTTCACTTACTGAACATTGCAAGACTTTTGATGTTAAAGAATGTGTTGAAGATTCCAGTTGTCTTCCCTTATTTTTGACATTTTTTTCAATCAAATTCTTTCAAATTTATATGTTCATCGTGAAGCTCTCTTTGAAGTTTGCTCACAGTTAAAGATATGGTTGATAAATAATGCTATATAATATCAAATTAAAGATAAATTAAGATATGCTGTAAATGGTCCCTTGATGGATTCACCTGTGCCCTGTGTCTCTTTACGTGTGTGAATCATTGTTGGTTTGAGTTCTCTATGGGAACACAAAAAAGTATGGTTTCATCATGTTATATACTTGGCTGTACCACTGCTCTTCCTGTTACAGTTCCTAAGCATTCTATGGAAGGTGGTAGTTGCTCTTCAGGGTCTTTATCTTGGTTCGTATCTTCGTGCTCATTAATTTTGACAATGTCCTGAATGAATGTTGTCTCAGCACCTCTGCTGATATCCATTACAACATCTCCAATTTTTATTGTCAGTTTACCAGATTTATGAATTCTCAAAGAGCCTATCTTACCGTTTAACTCTGGCTCAGGTTCTTGTTGCTTGGCTTTCTTACCTGGCTTGTCATCTGTGTTGGATTTGTCATCTATACTGGTTGGTGCTTGTTCATTGTTTGCCTCTCGTTTGCTGGGTTTGACCTTGAACTCTGGTAGCTTAGGTGGCAATTGGAAGACCATGAACTTATTTGGCTTGTCGTTTATCTTTTCGATGTTCTTTAAGATCTTAATATAGTCGTTCTGTATCTGGATTTTCTCTAGGTTTAGCTCCCTAGATTGGTCATCAACACCGTTTTCTATATACAGTTCTTCTAACTTATTTTGGAGCTCATTCTCTTTTTTCACTAATACGTCTTGCAAAGAATTTGCGTGTTCTGGATCCTCTTTGATTTGAGTAACACTTTGTGGAGCCGGTGTAGCTTCTCGCGTCGCTATTTCTGAGTATGTTTCCTGAATAGTCTTATGTAGCGTTTCTGTGTCTTCATGTCTAACTCTTAGTGGACGTACAGGGAACAATTGCTCAATTCTTCTTGTTTCCAACTCCTCCGTGGCTTCGCCTTCGGCAGTGGTTAAGTCAACATCGTCTTCGTTATCGTCATCCTCGATTTCCTTTTCGTGTAGTATATACTGCTTGTAGCTTAATTCTTTACCCATATTCAGTTTTCTTGCCCTTGTCCTTTGTCCTTCCATATCTTCATCTTCATCATCTCCGTTTCCATTCTCCAAGGATTCCAGACTCTTTTGAATCAGTGATGAGGTCTCCTCATCAGTCTTAATAATTGGAGAACCAAACCCTCGATTCATTGAACCCGAGTTCGAAGAGTACGTTCCTGCAGCCATCGGACCACTGGATATGACATGAGTGTTGTTCAGGTATTTTGGCACACGCTTCTTGTTGGCTGTTGGTGGCGCCCTCTTTCTCCTATTCTTATCCACTTCAACTTCATCCGGCTTCAATTTCGGAACAGAAGCTTCTCGCTCCTCCTTTGTCCTTCTCGCAACGGCCTTAGGCTTAAACTTCAACGGCTTTGAAGCGCCAGAATCCTTAAGCGAAGGCAATCTTCCACTCATGCTCTAACGTAGCTTTTTTCTAGTATTGTTATGTGTCAGGCTCTGGCTACAGTTGAACCACTCTTTATGTCAGATGTTAACAACGGTGCTTACCACAACAATATCAAGTTAACCCCGGGGATCATGCCACAAGTGCCAGCTATTTTAGGACTACTATAGCTTGTTTTCAAACTTTTGCGATGAGCTCATCTGTGAAAAACTGAAGAAAAAAAATTTTTTGCGAAAAAAAAAATCAGGCGATGAGCTCTGCGATGAGCTTAAAGATTACATATTGGTTTGTATTTAAGTCTGGTGGTGTCTTTTATTGTCAGGTTTACAAAGTACGATAACTATAAGCTGCACGATTATGGCTAAGAAGAGTAGAGCTTCTCAAAGAGAAGCAAGGGATGACGATTATGGGTTAAATGAGGTAGACGACTTTGCTGAGAAGAGAGAGAAGGTCCTTCTTGGTGACTCCCAGTATTATAGAGATGATTCAGATGAAGAGAGGTTGTTGGAAGATAATGAAGAAGAGGAAGTGATGGCCATGACAGATGGGGATGAGAGTGATGAAGATATGGATGGTGCGGAGGCGTACAAGAAGGTATTTGGCAGGAAACTGGAACATGACATGCCTGAAGTTGAGGATGATGACGAAACCATGCTAAACAATGAGAATGCTTGGGGTTCTAAGAATGAATATTATGGGGCTGATGATCTAGATGATGAAGAAACTGCGAAGGAGATCGAGAAGGAAGCGCTTCGTCAACAGAAGAAGCATTTGTCTGAGCTTCATATGAACGATTATTTTGATGATGTTATCGAAGAAGAATGGAGCAAGGACGCTAAGAACTTTGACATGAAAGAATTCAAAGCCTCTACAAAGCAATCGGCTTCAGAAATTTCCGCTAAATCTATTTTAAAAATGGATGACGCAGAGAAAAAGCAATATCTAAATACACTATTCCCCGAATTTCTTCCTCTTTCAAAGGAATTGAAGAAGTTAACTGCGCAATACGAAGATATATCAAAAAATCAAGAGTCAGAGGTAAAAAAATTACAGGCAATTGCTCTTTCAAGTTATCTAAGTACACTGTCATCATATTTTGCAATTTTCCTGCATGAACTGAATAGTAATGAGGATTTCAGCACAATGAAAGACCATCCAGTGATGGAGGCCATCCTAACATCTAAAGAAGTTTGGAGACAAGCTAGTGAATTGCCCGAATTAGATGGTAAAGATAACACTGATGGAGAAATAAGTGATGAAGAGCAAAATGATAGAATTACAGATATAAATAACAGTGATACTAATAATCTTGATAGTGAAGCTGAAGGATCGGAGGAAGAAATTGAAGAAGATCAAGAAGAGTCAGAGGTCGATATCGATGACTTTGAAGCTTACGTGCAACAATCTCGTATATCAAGAAAATCTAGCAAAAAATCAAAGGAATCTTCCAATAACTCTGAAGCAGACTCAAGTTCTGAAGATGATGAGAACATGGATTACATTGAGGACAAGATAGCGGACATCGATGCTCAAGATAAAAAGAGAAGGAAGAAAACATTGCGGTTCTACACCTCCAAGATTGATCAACAAGAAAAGAAAACTAATGAACGATACACAGGTGATGACGATGTTCCATATAAAGAGAGATTGTTTGAAAGACAACAGAGGTTGTTGGAAGAAGCTAGGAAACGTGGTTTGGAAGCACCAAAGTCTGCTGATTTAGACAATGAAGATTACGAATCCAATGAAGAGTCGATTTCTAACCAGGTTAATGATAAATCATCCGCTGAGTACTACGAGCAGATACTCAAGGGTAAGAAGAATAGAAAAGAGGGTAGGATGAAAGCTCATATAGAGGCTCGTATAGCAGCAAGAGACGGTAAATTGAATGAAATTGCCGAAGAGGTTGGTGAAAATGGTAAGCGTGCTATAAACTACCAAATTCTGAAGAATAAGGGTCTAACACCTAAAAGAAAGAAAGACAACAGAAACTCTCGTGTTAAGAAGAGAAAGAAGTATGCTGCTGCACAAAAGAAACTCAAATCTGTTCGTGCTGTTTATTCTGGTGGTCAATCTGGTGCTTATGAGGGTGAAAAGACAGGTATCAAGAAGAATCTAACAAAATCGGTGAAATTCAAAAACTAATGCGTATATATGAAAAGAAGTACTTCAATTGCATATACATACTTAAGTTCTACTAAGTATATTCTATATATTATTTCGCATTTTTTGTCTTTACGGCGTTTCTAGTGTTATTACTGCTCGATAATTGTACTTATTCTGAGTTAATTTGCATGACTTCTTTTGTAGAACAACTTAAAATAGAGTTCAGCTTGGATCTTAATAAATCTTCAGTAATATATTCTGTATTTAAATCCCACGAGATAAATCTTTTTATAATGGTCTGGCATTTCAAAAAAATTTCCATCTCTGTATCCGTTACCTCAAACTGAGACAAATCAAGTTTTTGCCCTAAGCTAAACTGCTTATGAACTAATTCTGCCATATTTATGATCTCCTTTTTTATACCACAAATCTTTGCGCAGTATATACCAAGCGAACTATCACAAATTCCTTCAACTATTTGGTAAAAAAATACTATGCCTTCATTTTCGGTAACAAGGTTCTCTACCTCACAATTATTTAATACAATTTTGGTGGTCAAGAACTTGATGCTTCCTCGATGCTTCAATAATGATGATTTTTGGAATATTTCATAAAAATGTGTTGAGATTAAAAGGCGTGGTGCACCAGGTAATTGTGAATACCTTTGTATGATAGCCGCTAATAATGAAGGACCAGATATGGTATCTGTGCCTTTTCCATATTCATCAATAAATATTATGCTTCTCTTTGTAGCCAAAGACATTATCTTTGATAGTTGTTTGCTATCTCTCTCAAAAGAACTCATAGAAGTTGAAATTGAATCAAAAGACTTGAATTTGGTTAGTATCATATCTACTAAGCCAATTTCGGCGGTATCGGCTGGCACATAACACCCAATATGGGCCATATAAACTATCAAAGCAATTTGCTCCAGGAATATTGTTTTACCTGAGGCATTTGCTCCGGTGACTACGGCAATTCGTTGTCTTCCAGAACTGAACCAATTAATATCCTTCAACATCCCTCCATCAAGAATAATATCGTTAGGTATAAAATTGTCGGACAGTGTTTCTAATAGTGGGTGCCTTCCTTGAGTAATTTTCACCACAGATTTGTCTTTTTTAAGAATAGGCTTACAATAGTTCCTCTCATTTGCTAATATTGCAAATGATATTAAAACCTCAAGCCGCCCAAAAATTTCTGAAATGTCAATGAGCAGACTTCTATGTTTGACCAGATTCTCTCTTACATTAGCTAAAATTTCAAGCTTCAATTCAAATATTTTTGTCATTAAATCACCAAACTCATCATCCAAAGATGTTACCATACTATTCTTATAGTAATGGTGGCTGTTGTCTTTAAATACAAGTTGCCAATTAAGGGATCCCCATACTTCACCCCAATAATGAACCCTTGTATTTTCTATTGTCACCAAGAATCCTAATTGTGGTATATATAGAGCGTTCAATCCTTCAGCTAAATTTAAATGGTCGAGTCTGTTTTTTGAATCAGATAGCAGTTCTTCAATTATATCATCAACAATTGTCTTCAGCATTGCTTCCAATCGGGTATATACTTTTTTGAACTGATCATACTCAAAATTAATGTTTTCAACTATTTCAACTTCTTTATCAGTAAATAGTTTATTATAATTAATAACTGAATTTAGGTAATCAATTGTATCCACTAAGGAAGCGATTTCAGTATTTTGTAGTTTGGTAATCAGCTGTGATTCAATCTTTTTATCAATTCTCCTGATCCTGCTTATGATAGTTACGGAATGCCTCAAGAAGTTAAATATGCCTGACCAAGCCGAACTGGCAAATATATCTTCATCAAGCTTGGTAAATGAGTTTTTGACATCAGGTAGATTATTCAGGATATGAATAATCTCTATGAAACAAGAATAATTTTCAGGATATAGTATAAGCTCTGTAGTCTGAATCCTCTCTACTAACTCATCCATTTCATTAATAGGTAATTTTAACCAATTTTTTAGGAGCTTTTTCCCAATTTTCGATTTGACATTTGTGAAAAGCTCTACTAAACTGAAAGCGGCATTGCAGTTTTCAATATTAGCGTATGGTTTTACGAGAGGTTGTAAAATTCTAAGTGCAGATAGAGTTAAATAATCCACATATACCATACCATCTAGATTGATAAAGCTGAGTTTCTCAAATTTTGGGATTTCTAAGCCTGTATTCATTTGTTTTCTTCCTTGATTAACTTCTGCGTCCCACCAGAATAGTCCGATAAGAGCTCTAACGGTTATATTCGAATATTTATCTGCTTCCAACAACCAAGCTTTGAAACTTCTCTCGCCAGAGTCCTGTAATTTAGCTATTATGTCTTCATTGGATTTGAAATACCTAGTGCTTGCAGTTTTGAATTTTAAACCCACATCGGTGCAGTAACTTAAAATTGTATGGTACATCTCGTTGTTGAATCTTGATGAAATTAATACGTGGGTCACATCAAATTGGCGCAATATTCTGTTCAGAAGTAGCTCAAGGCTGTGTTTTTTCGAATTTCTTTCACCCAAAATAATCATATATTCATTATTCTGGATATCCAAATCAGACGGCATAATACTTAACTGAGCATATTCAAAATTGAAAACAACACAGCCTATTTTATTTCCTTGAATATCAAAGCATATGATTGTCTCATTATCTAATGCCCAAATCTCTTCACTTGAATCGATTTGAGATATGCTATTAGATTCTTCTTCCTTTGGAAGTAGGGTTTGTAGCCAGGATGTACTAGAACTCATAGATGCCAAATCTCCAGTAGTTAATTATCAAAACTGATATTTTGTCGTTACAAGTATACTCTCACTAATGTTTTGTTGACTTAAGTTGATATTTGTCGCCAAGATGAGAGAAAGATCATAATATTAATCTTTTCTCGGTTAGCCGCCAAGGACAAACATTCCAAAATTTTCGTCACTGACTAATTTTGCTTCTACTAATTTCATAAAAGTTGAATTATAGTACAAAAAATAATAGATAAATCTGTATTGACTTGTTATATGCCAGATATAAAAGATACAGAATGCTAATAATAAAAGAATGCAAACGATAAGCTCTAAAAAGCGGCTGTCGTACTAACAAATTGCTGCATTGTCATTACGCTCTATGTGATTTGTTAGCACATTTGGGGGTATTAATTGCTTCCATTAACTATTCATTTTGCTTTCTGCAACCTCGATCCACTTATCCACCATCACTGAGGAACGGTGATAGCGCCTGGCGGAATACTTTGTCCAAATTGCACTATGACGTTCTTGTGCATGCCTACAGTTCTCGAGAATCAGACTAGATAAAGGAAAAACTTGCTCTTGGGTATAGCCAGAATAAAAGACATGTTTTAGGGTCCAGCCAGTCTCATAAACTGATCTTTCTTCAGCATCTCTTTCTTCATTTCCATAGCTCAAGATGGTTTTACTTAGGAAATAGGCACCCGATGCCAGCCAGCTAGGTGGAGTTCCTATTAGTCTAGCGTCCATGATTGTTGTTTCTAATAGGTATTTAGCCAACGTTCTAATGTTATAATCATAATCATCAGCTTTGCTTATACGACGCAGGAAAGACATTGGGCCAGGCCATCCTATTGAAAAATCCAATGTGTTTAGTATAAATCGTTCAGCATCTATCATTTCTTCTTTTGTATATGCATTATCAAGCATGTAAAGAAAGTCCTTCATTGTTGGACAGTTTATTTCTTCATATTTTGCAGCGATAAACATTGAAACAGCACCGACCAATTGAAACTTGTTGAGTTTTATAGCGGCTTTGGACAAAAATCTGTCTATTATGTTAATCGTGAGGAATAAAGTCTCTGGCAGTAGCTGGAATCTCTCATCTACTTGAACGATCCAATCCAGTAATGTACTTCTGTATGATGGTTTTAGTTCGGATTGCAAATCCATGTAATAAGGGTCAGGACGGTATTTGATCTCCAGTTGTTTCATATAATCAAATATCCCAGAGGCTAATTCTACCACCATTACAGGATCGTAGTTGTCCTCGTCAGAATCATCCAAGTATGCCAACTTATATGTCTGGTATGCTTTCATCAATGTCCTTCGTATATCATCATTCACTGGTGGTTCTGAATACTCATTCCTGAGAGCATCATCACTTGTATTGTTACTGTTATCACCCTGGTGAGAGTCCTTATTGGCCACCGTTGTTGAGTCCGAGTCATCGCCATTTGATGTATTTGACATGTGCTGGGTGACTCTTCGTATACTTTCCAGCTGTTGATCTTCAAGAAGGCTGCTCACATCGTTGCTATTGGGTGTGTCCAGAGTGTTCGAAGCATATATGGACACCATGTTTTCCTGATCCGACTCCACCGCATGATTCAGATTTATCTCGAGACTATTACGTGCCGTGCTAGACGGTTCACCACTGCATCTGTTAGAATGAAGCTTTTCATGCATGAAATTACTGTTGGCCAACCCAGTTACATCGCTCAAAGCCACCCGGTGCTCATGAGCCTTATCGCTATGCACCTCCTTACCAGGCACTGAATACCATGAGGGAACAGCATTCTCCTCATTTCCAGTCTGCATTGTCCAGTTCAAAGTTAGTGTCCTCTCTCAAATTATCTTCAAAAAACTTTTTTGGGCTGATCAAGTATCAATACCGTGGTGATTGTTTTCCCGAACCTACTTTGTAGCACTCTCGGAATACAGCCAATAAAAATGAGCGTTCCCTATTTTCAACTGTAATAAGTTAATAAGGACCAATCTCTAAAATTACTAATGATGGGTATATATGTGATCCAATAACCCATTGTTTACAATCAAATCAAAAAAAATCTTTACTTCCAACATTTGCTAGGTTTTGTTGTTTTTGTTGTTTAGCATTGCCAATGCCATTTAGCACAGAAACTATCGTAGCACCGTATCCTTGATTCAACTCTCCCCCCCACCGATGTTTTTGTTTTTTTTCACTTCGATTTTTTTCTTTTTTTCGAAGCTTCGAAAGAAGGGTCTTCTAGCTTCGGTGCGGGATTTTCTGAGTAGAATCCTCACAATTCGACTTCGATTTTGTGAATTTTGACAGAATCTCCGGAACTGGGAATATAGATGGTTTTGTTTACTGACGTATAGGTGCTTTCTTGAATTTGTCAATTAGGTTACTCGTACCTGGAGTTGTACTTGGAGTTGTACCTGGAGTTGTACCTGTAGTTGTGGTTGTAATTGTATCTGTTGTTGTTATTATTTACTTGTATTTAGTTCGTCTGTGAATAAGAATACTTTACCACTGGAGTTACCACCGGCAATCCAGTTCTTCAACGGATGCCAGCCGAGCACCGCTGGTACTGTAGCTGTGGTCAAGTGTGCTAGTTGTTGGCCGCTACTGTTATATATGTCGATGGCCCTGCCCATGTTGGCAATGGCAAATACGTTCTGGTCGGGTTTAAACCTTGCTTTCAAGATACTCGTCCAGCGGCCACTCTGGCAGTTGTGCTTAAGCACTGTCTTGTTCTTCTCGTCGAGGTCTTCCGGCAGCTCGCCATTGACATCAAAGAGTCTTATAGTATCATCGTAACCATTGCAGACAAGTGTCCCGTCTGTTGGAGAGTACGAGACGGCAGATACACTCAGCCGAGAGTCGAACGTGGATACAATCTCATGGCTGTGGTAATCCTCGTATTGTGACCACTCTGGTGTCTCTACAGTTTTCCTAACATCCCATATACGTAGTGTACGGTCCAGAGATCCAGTGGCAATCTCATATGGTCGCTGGGGATTTATCGCCATTGAGCCAATCTTCTTATCGCTGAGTCTCCAAAATTTGGTCTCCGTAGGCTTGGCTCTCAGGTCTAATTGAGTAAATTCACCGCCCAATGTAGTTAGAAAGAGAACCTGAGAGTTGTCATAACTAAATTGACAGTCACTAATCCCAAGTGGTTCTTCATAACTATTTCTTAAGGTCATTATATCGGCACTCTTTAGATCTTTCAGGCCAAGAGTACGAATAGAACCGTCATAAGACGTTATTAGCAAAGTCGACGTATCTGTGGGAAAGCATTCGATCTTGCCAACATTTTTGGTGAAAAACTTCACCTTTGTGATATCTGGTTCTACAAGATCATCCTCACCATTCTCAGCTAAGGGTTCGTCTCGAACATTCCAAAGACCAACTGTACCTGAAGTATCCCCACCCACAATCAATTTTTTATCTGTCGATGGATGAAAGAACATCGATGTTATCCTTTCATTTGTTATCTTAATCTCATTGGGTTGGAACACGTCATACATATGTAAATCAAAATCTTCCTGCATTTTAGTCAAATCTGAGTCATTCTCGGTTTCCTTTTGACGTTTTTTTATTATATCAAAGAAGTCACCAGAAGAGAAATTCTTGTTAGCAAATTGCTTAAACTTTGCCAGCAGTTCATCCTCATTGGAACCTTCCTCAGTCTTTATTAGATCACTCAGTTTCACATCTCCAATCACTGCAGTCTCCTTGATGTCCTTCAAATCCTCAAGTTCTTTGTTGCGATTCATCTTCAGTAATTGTGTATCACTAACATTTGGTATACCTTCTTCGTTTTTCACTTGCTGGCCCATTAACCTTCTAGATCGCCTAGTGGGCATAGCTGTCTTGGGGGAGGCTTCTTTTTCAGACTGCTTTTTTGCATTAACTATTTTCTTCTTCTTCTTTAACCGCTCTTCGTGCCTGCTAACGGTGTCTACTCCTGCTTCCCTTTTGATTTTATTTGCAGTACCTTGTAATTGTAGCTTCTTAAGCAAATCATTGTTTCTTTTGATATTCTCAAGCCTTTTCTTTTGAAACTCAGTCAATTCAGCTACCATGTTGTATGTAAAGCGCGATAAGCAATGATCCTATTTTGTGAATTACAATACACGAGTCAATGGCTTTCCCCAACCTCAGTAGTCCAGGTATGTATTGGTTTTAAAGAGCTTTTATTAATGTAGCAGCAACGATAATGCCGATCAGGGATTTGACAGTATTTAATCTATACTATTCAAATTGATTAAAAATTAGCATTTTTTCCACTTTTTCATTTGGCGACGCGATGAGATAGCAGGGGAACTCGAGAGCTTGAAAGAATAATTCATTTACAGGCTAAAATAGTCTCGATAAAAAGAGATATTGTAAACATTAAAAGGAAGCTATTAGATAGCTTATTTGGTTATTTAGCATACGAAGTGGTGGACAGTGTTGTAAAATTTGCAATAGTCATGAGTAATATATTGTCAGTATTCAATCCGCCACCTTCAAGGGAGTTAGACGAAGAGGAGACCAGGGACTGTGTGCCTTGTCAAGTCATGAGCACAGTATTTGGTATTGGGTTTGGTAGTTATCTTGTCTCAGGACGTGCATTTAAATATAGTGAGGCTGAGAAGAAGAAAGGTATTTCATTAGAAGAATTCAATAAAAGAAATCCTATGTGGTGGAGACGCTCTCTGAAGGGACTTGGTAGTATATTCATTATTATGGGTCTAGCAAGAGGTACTGAAGGTTGGTTATGGAATAAAGAGAAAGAATATAAGAAATTTTAATCTTTTGAAGTTGCATTTGATCTTATCAATTATATTTGTAAACAGTTTTTGTGGCATAAATCTCCTGGCAATGCAGGGCATTCGATCACTAAAATGCTATTTAGAGCAATTTGTACTTGTAAATAAGCCAAGTCGAGTAATAGACAATCCATATTTGAAGGATTGTTAGGCATTTGTAAAGGTAATGTTGCCGCTAAATTTATTTATATCCTTTCCTAACATGTGTATCCTACAAAGCAGAAGTTGAGTGAATTCAGGCAAATTGTAAAAGTTGTTAATCACAGTGGTAGAATATTTTATTGCTGTCTATAATTACCAATGATGTTAAATAAATTGATGATAGGCTATATATTTGTTTGCGTTAAATTGTCCAATAGAGTATGAATAAATAATATGTCGAGCAAATAGTTCAAAAGATCAATATGGATTGGATTTTAGATTGCTTGTAAAATAAGATCAAAGAAGATTAATCATTTCAAACTTGACGTCATGTGTCTTGAATGGCGGGTATCGTTAGTGTTATGTTGTTTTTTCAGCAACATTGAATGTTCACTCGTTTCCTTTTTATAGTTTCTTTCTTCTTGCATCCAGCGCCTGATATCCTTGGTCCACAGTTTGAAAGCATCAGTCGATTCTTTAGTGCGGAACCTCACGATAAAAGGGTGTTTCAGTAGTTCTTGTAAGGAGCCTCTATCCTTTTCCACTTTCACACAGCATAAATCGATAAAATTTACCATATCTGGTGGTAATACTTTGATAACCGAAGATGGTAGTTTAGGAGCTGGTTCGTTAACAATTCTTTGTAATAGATCGAGAATACCGTCTGGAGTATCGTTATGTCCGCCCAATGGGAACTCTCCCGTTAGTAGTTCAATCAGCATTAGCCCTAGTGACCACACATCTCCCTTGGTTGTGTATTTATTGCCCTGGATACGTTCTGGTGACATGTAAGTCGATGTCCCAACAAAAGTGTCGGCGATTGAGTTGTTCAGCTTACGAGATACACCAAAGTCGCAAAGTTTGATCCGACCTTTACTGTTTATCAATACATTTGAAGGTTTGATGTCCCTATGGATTATTTTATAGTTTTCATATAGATAGCTCAACCCATTCAGGACCGAGTATGCTATTCTGGAGATTATGACAGGTTTGGAGAACCATTCCTGTACTGGGTAGCTCCTATTGGCAGCAAGTATGCCTCTTCTCTGCAGCGATTTATAAGTCCTTGTAATTGTGTCCAGAGAGCCGCAGTTCATGTATTCCATCAGGATGACCACGTCGTTGCTGCCGTTGATGCTGTCGGAGCTCAAGTTATGAGCGCCGTAGAATTCCACGATGTTCCGATGCTCGGCGACGCTGCGCATGATCGTCAGTTCCCGGTATATCTGCTGTTTCACAATTGCGTTGTTCTGTTCTATAACTATGGTCTTCTTGGCGATAACCCGCGAGCTCGGTACGTGCAGCACCTTCATCACTGTTCCTGAGTTACCGGACCCGAGCTTCCCGAGTTGCACCAGGTCGCGCAGGTCGTAATTGCAACCTGAGTGGCCGTCGACCGCCAGAGTCGCCGGCTTGGCCGCGTCGCCCGCGTGGTCATGTATCGACAGTCCCGACATGCTGCTTGCGCTCGCACTGCCGCTCCCGCTGTGCGGCTCTATGTGCTCGTCGGACCCCACGGCCAGCGCCATGTCCTCCACTATCAGCTTGTTGCCGTTGCACTCATGTCGGAGCTCCTCGCTGCCCGTGTGTGCGCTCCCACCCAAACAGCCACCGCCCAGCGACAGCTGTTTCAAATTTCTCCGCTCTAGAGTCTTGACTTTGAACATCTACAAAATACATATGGTTTTCTTAACCGTCAGAACAGCAACCGTAAGAACAGCAACCACAGCTTTAGAATAATACAAAGCTACACAATTATATACTCCGACACAGTAAATCCCTATCCCCCCCTCAGGCCATGCCAAGTTGCCAAATTGCCAAGTGCCAAGTGCATAGGGACTAAAACTTTTTACCAAGCTGAGTTTATCGAGTAGTTGGAACACAAGTGATCTTGTAACACCAGTGATCTTGGAACACAGGTGATCCTGAGTAATGGAACCGAAGAGCAGTGACGGGGTTCCCGATGGTTGTAGTTGATGTAATGATATAGCTTGTGATAGGATATTTCCAGTGATATTGGCAGTCCTGGCAGTCTGACAGTCCTGGCAGTCCTGGCAGTTATGGAATTGAAATCACATATTGGCCGGGTAACTCCCAAATTTGACTTCTAACTCCGGGTAAGGCATACGCACAAGTTGCAACTTCCCCATTAGGAAACCATACACATATCCTCTCCCCCCCAGCGCTACGTACGGCCCATTGTTAGCTCAAAATACGGGGAACACGGAAATCGTGGTAGAGGCGAGAAAAGCTCGTACAACTGTACATAGATATACTTCTATACGGGACCCAGGGAACTTCTTCAAGATCCCGACTAACCCCCTCCGCGTGGGGAGAAAATTTTTTCTTTCCTACTGGGGAGAGAAGTATAAAAGGGGCAACGGGAAGTTGGGGGGGGTGAAAAAACTGCCGCTACCCAGGAACAACAAACAATAATCTGGTTCAATTCTGGTTTTGGATTAAGAGGGGAAAGGACGAGAAAGAAACCTTTTGTAGAAGAGATTGATTTAGAACTTTGAATATTCAAAAAAAGACAGACTCCCGAATTAAACTGAATACATCCTAAACAGAGAGAAAGGACAGAGAAAGAGAGATACAAAGAGAACGAAAGAAAGAAGGACAAAATGAGTGAAGATAATTCTTGGAAGACGCAACTTAACCTTCCTAAGAAGGATACCAGGCCTCAGACAGACGATGTTCTTAATACAAAGGGTAATTCTTTTGAGGATTTCTACTTGAAGAGAGAGCTTCTGATGGGTATTTTTGAGGCTGGTTTTGAGAAGCCATCCCCTATTCAGGAGGAGGCCATCCCGGTTGCCATCACCGGTAGAGATATCTTGGCCAGAGCCAAGAACGGTACGGGTAAGACCGCCGCATTTGTCATTCCTACACTAGAGAAAATCAAGCCTAAGCTGAATAAAATCCAGGCCCTGATCATGGTTCCCACCAGAGAACTGGCACTACAGACATCGCAAGTTATAAGAACGCTGGGCAGACACTGTGGTCTCTCCTGTATGGTCACGACGGGTGGTACTAACCTGAGAGATGACATCTTAAGATTAAACGAAACTGTGCACGTACTAGTCGGTACACCAGGTAGAGTACTAGATCTGGCATCTAGAAAAGTGGCAGACCTTTCAGAGTGTTCCCTGTTCGTCATGGATGAAGCAGACAAAATGCTTTCACGCGATTTCAAGACCATCATCGAGCAAGTATTAACATTCCTACCAAAGGCCCACCAATCTTTACTATTCAGTGCAACTTTCCCTCTGACAGTCAAGGAGTTCATGGTGAAACACCTACACAAGCCTTACGAAATTAACCTGATGGAGGAATTGACACTAAAGGGTATTACGCAGTACTACGCCTTTGTAGAAGAAAGACAAAAACTTCACTGTCTGAACACCCTATTCTCTAAGCTTCAAATTAATCAAGCTATCATCTTCTGTAACTCAACTAACCGTGTGGAGCTTTTGGCTAAGAAGATTACGGATCTTGGCTACTCTTGTTACTATTCCCATGCTAGAATGAAGCAACAAGACAGAAACAAAGTCTTCCACGACTTCCGCCAAGGTAAAGTTCGTACCCTTGTTTGTTCCGATTTGTTGACTCGTGGTATTGATATTCAAGCCGTTAACGTTGTCATTAACTTTGATTTCCCAAAAACTGCAGAAACGTACTTGCATCGTATCGGTAGATCCGGTAGATTTGGTCACTTGGGTCTAGCTATTAATTTAATCAACTGGAATGACCGTTTCAATCTGTACAAGATTGAACAAGAACTGGGTACTGAAATAGCTGCCATTCCAGCCACAATTGACAAATCCCTGTATGTTGCAGAAGATGATACTGCCGTCCCTGTTCCTGTACCAATTGAAGACCCACATATTGTGCATCAAAGAAGAATGCAAGAACAACAGCAACAGCAGCAGCAACAACAAGGACAGCAAGGACAACAACAAGGTTACCCTGGCCAACAGGCGTTTATCCCTCCTCAACAAGGTCAACCACAATTCATGCCTGTTCCTCAACAGTACATGCAGATGAATCAGCAACAAGGCATGCCACCAAACCAACAGCAGCCACCAGCAATGGGTTATCCTCCACAACAATTACCAACTGGCTATGTTGCACAACAAAGATATTAGCTGGAAAATGGGTGTGATGACAATGTATTATTTTTGTTAAACTAAAAATCATGATTGATTCATTTTTATTTTTATTTTTTGTTTTCCCTTTCATTTCACCTATTTCTTATTTTACAAGTTCCCGTTGAGGCTTCAATATACCTCAATTATTACTGTTACTAATAACTCTTTTTATCGCCTTTTTTTATTGCAAGTTCATTTCCACTATTGAATGCATATAATGTCACTTGTACATTTTCTATTTTTTTTTATTTTTACATGTTCAATTCCAACTATATGGTTTTATGGATTAAAATTAGCGGTTTTTTTGTTTTTTTTTTAATTTTAATCTTCTCCTTCCCCATACTGTTGAATCCATCACAAGAGCCAGCTTGGTTATCCTAGGTTACTCTCTTCAGAATCGAAAGATTGTGATGTTAAAATTTTTGAATCGAAGGTACTTCAAATCCTTTTTATTTTTTTTTATTTGGTTTGCTAGTATTTTGTTGAGGATTTT
>ERZ1036435.261-NODE-261-length-35062-cov-11.558374_pt1 | contig 35062 bp, 50 predicted proteins | sample MGYA00514223_ERZ1036435 | MGnify/ENA primary metagenome ERZ1036435 (study PRJEB33795, sample SAMN09464927) | human gut metagenome | host: Homo sapiens | place: USA: Stanford, California | collected 2016-08 | study: EMG produced TPA metagenomics assembly of the... | reverse complement strand
ACCGCCGATGATCTGCAGAGACTAGCTGACTGCCCGGCATACGAGCGGGGGGGGGTGATAGCAGATGAGCTTATGGTGACTGAGAATGTTTTAGCATTACGACTTCGACTAGCTGATGGGCTATGAAACGTCTTGAAAATTTTTCTGAAAACACTCTTGTTGAGTTGAGTAAATGGTATAGAATATTCTATAATATATATATCAGCTCAAGGGGAGCTGGTAGCCAAGCCGAAAGGCTGGTTTTGAAAACTGAATAGTGAAAGGGGATTGATGGATGTAGTAGCCATCATAACCTTGCTAGTCACGACGGTAGGCGTGGTTATCGGCGGCATCGCTGCTTACCACACCTGGGACGGCAACCGGTCACAACGTTGCCCAAACCGTTCAGACCGTAGGGGTCGATGTTGCGGCTCCTGGAAACACCGGGACTAGCAAAGACGGCGACCGTCCGAGATACAGCAATTATCTCGGGCGGCACCGCCTCTTCACTGTAACACTTGATGGGAGGTTGAATAAAGTGTTTAAAGTCGGTGTGGCACTATTTGCGCTAGGCGTAGTCATTATTGGTATTGCCGCGATTTTCTTTTGGGGATCGCCAAATTTCTCATTCATGGCCGCCTGTGCCGCCGCCCTTTTCAGTGTAGCTACGCTGAATTTCACTCTCTCTGTTCGCACGAATCGCCGGGTCGAGGGGTAGATGACTGATAAAACAGTTCTGATTACGCAGTATGATATTGCGGCGTGGCTTGGCAGGCACGTGCAGACAATCCAGAAACGAGGCGAGAGCGCGGGGCTGCCGCCCTACGATTTGCAGAGCCCTACCGGTCATGGCGCGTGGCTTCCAAAGACGATAGAGGCATGGGACGCTGGATTCAAGCCCGGCAGAAAACCAAATAAGTAAAAAGAGAGAAAAAAAGGCCCCGCCGGGGTTCACGGTATATTTAACATAGACCGTGAACCCCGGCGGGGCTCATGCGCATACAAAAAGCTCAACTCAATGCTTGTAAGGAAGCGCATATGAACAAATTTAGCACACAGACACCCCACGATGCGCACAAGGCGGTAGATCGTGGGTAGGGCTCGCACACCGCTAGGCACACACGGAAAAATTTTCGTCTCAAAAACAAAAGCTGGAACCTGGCAGGCTATCACCTACTACCGAAGCATGGACGGTCGGCGCCGCAAGCTCCATCACACAGCGCGTACCAAAGCCGCCGCTGAACGCGGCTTACGTGAATACGCTGCGCAAATCACGCAGACCGCTGGCAAAACCCTGAGCCCACATTCCACCGTCGCACAGGCTGTCGAACTGTGGTGGGAGGAATGGCAAGAGGAAAAACGCCGCCCATATAACACTGTCTACACCTATCAGAATGCGGTGCAGAAAAAGATCATACCCGGCATGGGAGCGTTACAGCTTATCGAATGCACAACTGCAGTGATAAGTCTCTTTATTAAAAATCTGTCTAGAGAGACTAGTCCATCTACTGCCCAACTTGTGCGGACAATCCTAAAATCAATCTTTGATACAGCCTTGCGTTATGATGCCGTTGCTCGTAATCCGATTGAGGCGGTGAAGGGACCGCGGCGAGAAAAAAAGGATGTTCAAATACTTAGCATTGACGAAATTGAGGGAATCCGACAAGTACTCACGGATCGGACTCAGCTCGCGTTCGTCTTAATGCTTGCGACCGGCGCCCGTATTGGGGAAATCCTAGCTTTGCGGTGGGAGGACTTCGAAAAAACGCCTGCTGGCACTATCGTGCATATAACAGGAACGATTGTAGGTAAGGGTCGCAATACCCAACGGCAACCACACCGCAAGGCCGGTGAAGGGTCGGGCATCTCTTTATATATTCCCGATTTTGCCGTCGCCGCTCTAGATGCATACGCCACTGAAACATGTAAACAGCGTCGAGCTGGAATGATCTTTATCGGGTCTGCAAAATCTAATGGGTTTGTTTCAACGGATGTATTCCGTTGGGGTTGGCGGCGCAACCTTGACGGAACACCATACGCGCATGTTCACCCGCATATGGTGCGTGCTACGGTTGCTACAATGTTGGCGAACAACACAGATATATCCACGGCGAGCGCGCAACTTGGTAATACGGAGACTGTTTTGCGTAAGCATTATTGGAAGCGTGATGCGTTGGCGCCGGATGCGCGTGCTATTTTGTCAGTGTTTGGTAGCTGATTGAATGTATCCGCAATGTGTCTGTGTTGGTGCATAACTGTTTATTACTTCCTTGATTTTTCAAGGATTTTTGAGTTCGTAAGGTAGAATAGAACATTATAAAATATGAGGTTAGTAGAAATTAGTGCACCTCATTTTACCTTGTAATTTCAAGGTTTTAACCTTTCTAGTAGTTAGCTGTCATTAGTTGAAATCATGTTCAATGTATCCGCAATGTGTCCGTGTTGGGGCGTGTGCAAGGTGGCTTGTCTGAGGAATTCCGGTTACTCGCTCTCTAAACCCTAATTACCGGCGGCGGGCGGGATACCTACGGATGGACTGAAAAACATATTAGGCAATGGTGGGAGTCGTTCTCTCATCGCAACCAAAAATAATGCTAGAATCCTAACGTGTTCCTCACCTTAGTGGGAATGAACCATTTGTCCGTTTTCTTCTAACAGAAAATTGGGAATCTTTTCCCCGCACACGCGGGGATGGAAGACCCGGTACCTCTGCGCGGTTGTACCGGGTCTTCTCACCTACAGGGAATGAAAAAATGCCCCACCACACCAGGTATCGGTGTGGTGGGGCAAATTTTCTTAGGCGCGGTCACCCGTTACTGTTTGCTGAGCTCATCCAGCTTAGCCAGTAACTCATTGGCGGCGGCAGGGTCGGCATGGTCGCCGGGGGTAACCTGTGGGGCGGGGTCTGCAGCTGCCGCCGGGGCATCTGTCAGCTGTGCGATAGAATCTTCGACGCGGGCAGTCGAATCTTCCAGGCGCGCCAGCGAGTCCACCACATCGGGGTGCGGCTCAGTGACAGGTTTACCGGGCGCAACATTCACGATCGCCAGAATCAGACCGACTACCGTAACGACGATAGGCAGGTAGCTATCTAGCTGCGCTTGGGTGATAATGCCGCGGGCAACAAAAAAGCCGCCGATACCGGCAGCCAGAGTGTACACAGCGGTACGGACGTTTGCGAGTTTCTGCGAATCCATAAGATTTACGCTCCGATCTTATTCACAAGGCGGGCAAGCAGGGAATTAGTGGTTTTCGCTTCGTCGAGAATCTGACGAAGAAAACCATAAATAAAGCCCTCAAACTTGACGTGCTCCTGCCCGGGAGTGAGCGCGTCAGCGATGATGGTCGCACGGTTCGAGATATTCCGCTGCCAGGATGCGGCTTGACCGTCAAAATGTTTGCCCTCTTCACCAGGGCGGTTGTACAGATTGAAGTACTTGAGTTCATCGCGAATCTCTTCGAGTACCTTTTCGGACATTTCTTCTCCGTTCTCGATAACGTCATTAACCTGAGCAACGATGCGGTTGCCTAGGTGCTGATTGACGAGGTTAATAAAATGCCGGGCGGGAAAATTCGCGCCCGGGTCGGTGTGGTCGGATTCACGGAAAACGCGGCTGATCGCACCATGCGTGGTAATGCCTTTTTCCCCGGCGGCTAGCTGCGCGTCGGTTAGGAAACGCGGCGGAATACCATGCTTGCGGCAAATCGAGGCAGTCAGTGCCGCCGCCTTATCGAGCATTGCCTGACTGAATTCGTCAGACCAACCGGCGTCGTCCTGTGCGGCGTACCCGGCTAGCTCAATGTGGATACCGAACATATTCCCAGTTGTTGCGGCAGCGAATGCATAGTCCAGCTCATCAACACACTGGATAATAGAATCGGAATCAACGCAATACTGCGCGGATGCCTGCGCCGCCGGGTTCGCGAAATAGCTGGCGACGTTCTCAGCGGTGTTAGCGGTCTCCGGGGCTTCCATTGTGTGCATGACTACCCACTTGACGAAGCCGCCTCGGCGACCCACAACACAGTTGGGTGAAACAACTACACCATCTACAATGTCATGGTCTTTGACCTCAAGGGTTGGCATATTTCCTCTTTCTCACTAGGTGAAGCCCCGCACCTATTACCGGTGACGGGGCTTCAAGCCTCAAGGATTTACTTAGTTTCCGGCGGGCATACCTTCGCCTAAAATTTGGATGACGCCCGTTGAAGGATGCGGCGGTGGCGGCGGCTTCTGTTCGTTGATATGTTCACGCAGCTTGTGAATGTAGGCAGATGCGTGAGCACTCATACGAATATTCTTTGCAGTTTCAGACGCGAGGGCGCCTTCTAGCGTGCTAATCCGATCGCGTAGCTTCTCTTCACGTTCCTCTGATTTGTCGAGGCGCGCCTCAGACTTATCAAGCCTTGTTTCTAGCGCTTTGGCGTTCGTTTCGTGCGATTTCTGCTTCGCATTGATATAGACGGTGAAAATAGTGCCTCCGGTCGTAATCAACGCAAGCCAGATAGCGGTGTCAATTTGAAAAATTCCCATCATGGCTTCTTTCTACGCCGGTTTTCCTGGCAGCTGAGCAGGCCACGGGTCGGCGGTTAGATAGGTCATTTGACCTCCTTCTAGAATGGCCCCTGTATCAATCTGCAGGTTAAAACGCGCAGGGCGGTTGCCGCGCCAGCCTTCGGTGTCCCACGTTATCCACATGCGGTTTCGACCGCCGTTGATTTCGCCGCCGTTTCCAGCGAGAACGGCTTGCGTGAAGGTCGCTCGAACTCTAACTTTTTTATCTCCGGTCGGTGCTGCTGGCAGATCAGGGAAAAAGCCAGCTGGGATTTCCTTATCGAGGTATTTCCCCGTGGGGATGAGGGTGCCGCCGGTGAAATGGTTGGTGGCTAGAATCGTCACAAGGTTTCCATCACGCCGCATGTATAGGTATCCGCCGGGGGCGCCGAATTCTTCATTAACGAGTCGCCACCCGGTGCTACGAACACTTTCACTTGCACCGGTGGCGGGACCGGGAGGGCCGGGAGGTCCTGGTTCTCCCCGTTCGCCTCTCTCACCGCGCACCGGGGCTGGGCGCCGGTCAAGAGTAGCGTTTACGATCGTCTCAACTGCTTCGGCGCTTTTGCCGGTGAGCTGATAATTCGCGTCGAGAGCGACAAGGCGGGTAGCGCCGGCAATGATTTCACCCATCTAGATGTCCTCCATCTCCAAGCGAACCGTACCATCAAGGTTATCTACAGCGACCATGCGCCGCCGCGTTGCTTGCGCCGTTTGCGGTTGTGTTTGTGGTTGCGCTTCGGGCTGTAGCCTGTGGCTATCAGAGTTGATGGGGCGGGAACCGGTCAGTGAGACCTCTCCACCACCTGGCACAATCTCAAGCGGATGCGACGGAATGGGCGCGGCGGCGCCGTTTGCTGTCAAGGCATACTGCACATGATAGGTGCCAGGAATGAGGCGGATACCCTCATGAGCTCCGGCGGGATCATCGCATAGCTTTCCAGCAACCACGTATCCGGTGCTCTGGGAGACATAGAGGATGCCGTCTACCTGAGTTTTTGATGTTGGGGTAAACACGATAGTTCCACTTAGTGGCACCGGGGCGCCTGCCGACTGCCCCGGTGTCAAAAAGTTTCCTGTTACCACGCCGTAATCAGGGGCCATAGTTCATTCCTTTTAGCTGGTGACGCCCTTATGACGTGCCAGCGTCGATTTGAAAATGGTTTCAATATCAATCTTCACACCGTCACGTAGCGTATTGCCGATAGCGGCGATCTTATCCGCCGGGTGATTATCACAGAGGCAATCTGAGATACGCAACCGCTCGATATAGGTTTCGATGTAGTACCCCCACCGGCCGGCCTGGTGCGGCTTCTCATTTTCGTGTGGACTATCCGAACGGCAGCCGGTAATAATAGTGCCGCGGGCATCATTGCAAATGTAGAAGTCGGCGGCCTCGTTCGGCTTCGCAGCCTTGCTCAGCGAGTCGTACCAACTCGATGATTCTGATGCGCAGTTACTAATCTGGTTGCGACCCCATTCAACTATGAAGCCGTGACCGCCGTTCTCCTGCGCCTGGCATGAGTCAATAATCGTGCGGGTTGCCTTGACGTAGAATCCCGCGCCGTCATGCATCCACTGGCGCTTGCGGGTGGCTCCGGCGGTAGCTTCGGCTCCCATTGGGACGTAGGCGCCCGAGAGTTCCCCGGTACTAGTGAGTCCCGGCGTGGTGAGACCGTAAATATCCTGCCACGGACGGAAACGGTGGTTATACCAGGACTTGCAGTTCACAAGGTGACACTGTGATGTGTAGATTTCAAAGCCGGCGCAGCCGTTGCCTGCGAGGTTACACCCTGATGCCTCAACCATGTTGAAATGATTATCTGCGCCACCCGGGTATCCCTTGACCTTGGCGATGTATTCGGGGTGTGTAGGGGGTTTTCCCACCAAAACGCCCTGATTGAGGCACCGGCGAATTCGGATGTTTTGCGCTTTGATACCCTGATCGTCGCGCCCGAAGATCGCAATACCGGTATCGGTGTCCCAGATTTCTAGATTCTCAAGGCGTGGTACGGCGTCCGGGTCGGCAGGTCCATCACCCAAATCAGTATTCAGCACGATACCGCAAACATTTTGTAGGCACGGACGATGATGTCCGTCTACGATACTGGTCTTAATGAACAGGTCGCGCACGCCGGGGCGGAAAAGCCCTTTATCCTGAATGCGCACATTGTAGGTACCGGTGTGGAAAACACCGGTTTTTTCAGCGACAGGCACCGTATCGGTCGCAATAATTTTAGTCCCGAGGCCGTCACCGTAAACCTCTACCCACCCTTTGAGCGCGATAAAAGGATATGAAACTTTGTAAATGCCAGCGGGGATATAGACGGCACCACCGTAAGGTTGTGTGGCTGCCCGGTCGATGGCCGCCTGGATCGCCGCCGTGGAATCTTTCGCTCCGGTGGGGTCTGCCCCAAATTCAGGTGAGCAGACATTCCAGTTATTGGCGAATTGAATTGCTTGCACAGCGCGAACGGCAGTGCCCGTAAACTTTTCTGCAGTGAGAGTTGGAACGGTTATGCCGCCAATGGTGGCAGTTCCGTTCCCGTTATCGTGTGCGCTGATTGTCGGTGTGGTGGGCTGCCCGCCGCCGGGCTGTGGGATATTGCCGCCAGCGAGAGATGCGCGCTGTATGTATGCTTCGAATACGGCGGCGTCGAGCTTTGTGGAAACATCTTCACGAGAGGGCAGCTGAGCGCGTAGGGTAGTGGCTGCTGCTGTCGCTTCACGCTTTGCTATGTCGGTCACATCTGCCTTTGCGGCGCCGTCTAGCTTACCCTCTGCTGTGAGTGCGACGAGCCGCAGTTCATCAGGATTCAGAGCCATAGTTTTTATTTCTCCTTGGGCGCGGTGAATGATTTGGTGGATACGACGATTTCGCCCGGCTCCCGGCGCAGCACAATGAGTCGGTCAATAAGGTTGGGCTGTTCAGCTTCGGTGGCGGAATCCCACAGCAGGGCGGGCAGCTGAGCGTCGGCGCGCAGTTCCACGGTGACCGGGTGAATATTAGCGGGAAGCCCGGCGGCGGTGGTGACCTGAAATTTAAGCTTGTATCGCTCTGGGATGAGATGCAAAGAGATGCGGCCTTGCTCGTCGAGATGGGTCTCAACAGCGCCAGCCCATAAGCGGCGGTCTGTTTCTCCATCCTCAAGGACATATTCGGGGATTGGCTCGCACAGAATACGCCCGGTCAGCGGGCGACCTGCCGGGTCAAGAAGCCGCCCGGTGAGATGCACAGTGTTATATGGCGTGTCAGTCAATATTTCTCATCTCCTACCATGCGGTGCGTTCACGTTTCGCGCACCACGTCACGTCGATATTGAGGGCACTATCTAGCCCGAGGTCTACAGAGCGCCCGCGTTCCATGCGGGCGTAGAGGATACCAGCTTGAAAATCGACCTGGTAGTAGATCGGGATTGCACCTTTCCAGCCGTCGAAATAGGTGCCGGCAATTTGTTGGTCGATCCAATCGACGGTGCGGAACTTTTCAGGGATGAAAGTACCGACGTTGAGCCATTCATCGCCGATGGTGAACGCATATGCTTTGCGAATGAATTGTCCGTGATATTCGCACTTCCACCCGTCTGACATGGGGGTTACCATCATCTTGCCGCCGGTCGATGAACGCGCAGCCCAACCCGGCATCGGCTGCAGATCATGGGTACTAGTCCCATGAATCTGCACCCATTCGCGTTTGCCACTTTGTGTAATGGCCGACCGGTAGGTGCAGCTGTTCGACACTACATGCACCTTTGTTCCGATCATAAAATCGTCAGGTTCGGGTAGCGCATCATAATTTTCAACTTCTATAGAGGGCGCCAGGCGCGGCATGGTACGACGAATCACCGAATCCGTTAGCACCTTATTCGGTTCCCGATCCACGGTTGTAATAATCACATATTGTTTGCCGCCAGTGCGGTCGAGAGCCCCCTTGAACACTTGAAGCTCAACCGGATTTGTTGCGGCTTTCGCCGGGTCCATGCACGCCACAATGAAATAGCGTGTCTTCTCCTTCACCGGCGGCAGCTGCAGAGTCACAGACTCATAAAGGCGATGGTAGAAGCCTCCGACGATCATATGCGCGTAACGTGGGAATGCGACCGGCGGCGCGATCGTCACTGAATCGGTTGTATTGTCGAATGTCAGATAGTAGTTGCTGATGCCTTGGTCCATTGAGCCGTTACCGATGCCCAAAGTTACAGAGTTCCATTGCCCGGCTGTCAGTGGCTTATTGGTGACGGGAAAACTTACCTGCGCCTCTGTCATGGCGTTTCCTCCTTTTAGATGGTGGAGAGCTGCGCCAGATCGCGGCGCACTTTCTCAAAACGTGCGTTGGTTCTCTCTAGGTCGCCGACTGTGAGCTCGACAGTGCGGGCTTGGGATTCCCATGTTATTTTTGCTTCAACGACAGGGGCAGTGTAGGGGGTTGCCCCGGCAGCTAAATCGAGTGTGATGGTGTCACCTATTCTGAAATCGTCGCCAAATCGGCGGGCGGGTGACTCATTCAGCGTAACTTTCAGTGTGCGGGTGGTAGCCCCCTTGGCGAGCTCTTCGTGTGCAGATTTCTCTAGCGCGGCGGCATCGTCGGTGTCACGGCGATCTTTGAAAAGTTCGATGCGTCGATTCCAATGGTCGGCGGCTACGACAGAGGTGAGCTTGCGGTCTGCGCCTTCACCTTGACCGCCAACAACAACTGCTGTTGCAGTTCCGACGGTGTCTTCCATTTCCCACCCGGCAACCTCACCGGTCATATATGACAGGCGAACCCGGCGGGAAAGATCGCGCACCGGTTCGGTCTCAAAGACTATGCGGCGGTCCTTGAGACCGCATCGCATGATGAGACCGGCTGTATCTGCCAGCGGGCGGGTAGTCTCCAATAGGTTTTTGAGCCGTGTATCTACCTGCACGGTCCCGCCCCGGTGGCGGTCTTCGGCAATATCGAGCGTGGAAATCCGGCGGGCGTGGATAGCCCCGCCACCGGTGTTGAGATTTACAAGCTCTTTGATAATGCTCTCACCGGGGCCGCTGCGCGTGTACCGTGCTGTTTCCTGAGCATTCTCAGCATGCGCAGGATCGGGATAGGTAATGCGGTCGGCGATAAGGCATAGTGCTGAGGTGACCGTAATCTCTAGTGTGAGCTCCGAGCCTTTTGCCGTGCGGTGAAAGGCGGTGACAGGGCCGGAAATTTCTATGTCCCCGTCACGGGCGGTAAGCCACCAGCCCGGCATAATACGATTCGCTGTCTTGAGCGCTTCGCCAACAACATCAATGACAAAGGTGTCTGGTTGATTTTTGCGCATAACAGCCTGTACTTTGGGGCTTAAAATTTGCCCGCGATGCTGCAGATGCTCATCGTACATGGTGACCGTCAGCAATTTATATTCCCCTCAAATAGGTGGGCTTATACACCAGCTGAATACCTGAGGCGTCCGTCATGTTCGTTGCCTCAACTCGGATCGTGTTTTTCCCCGGCGGCAGCTGAAACAGCGTCGAGCCGTCAGCGACTTTGTCCCAGAGCTCGCCGCGTGTGTGCACAGAATCAAAAACGTCATAGGTAGCGACGTCAAGAACCATCCACTCACCGGGCTTGAAGGTTTCGCGCACCTGGAAAAAAGCGCCGCTCTCTTGATGCGTCACTTTGACGTCGGTGACCGGGCCCGTGATACGCCATACTGGTGTCACGTTTTGGTCTGATTCGATGGTGATTTCCGTCAGCTCTCCCACTGTTGAGGGCGTGAGAATGACCGGAAAAAACGCCTGTGAATCTGACACAAAATGTTTGCCTTCACTAGATTTCGGCGACCATGACAGCAGATGATCTTCACCATAGAACAGCGGATGCGGCGCCAGTAGCGTAAGCCCTACGCTCAAGTGGGTTTTACGGTATTTCTGCCCGAATTCCCCTTTGAGACCTTCTTTATAGAGAACATCAATAAATCGAGGGGCGGCTCCTGGCAGGCGTACTTCTAAACGCGCCGAACCCCGTGAGGGATGCAGCGCGTCGAGAAGCCGCCGCCAGGCAGTGAGCACTTCTTCTTGGTTTGCACCCATAATCTTGAGCGGCACAAAGATTTCGCGCTCTTTCAGATGCGTTGAACGCAGAATCGACCCGTAGCCACCTGAGCGCTCTGTGAGCCGATGATCCACCGGCGGCAGACCGATACCCTCAATTCCTTCTAGCAGGGTGAAGGCGTCGAGGCCGGTGCTGGTAAAGCTGATGGGCTCTGCAGCACCGACCGGGTGCAACCGTACTAAGGGAGGGGCATTACGCTGGCTCATAATTTAGCCTCTCTTCTCTGCGGCGGCGCTTCTCAATGGCTTCTGCCACCTCATCAGCCGTGTAGCCGTGCACCTCTCCGATGGTGATACCCCCGCGGGTGCGGGAGCTGTGATCGGCGATGTTGTACATGGCTTCCCATTGCTCTGAGGTGAGCACATAATCCGGTGTAGCGCGGCGATGGTCGATAAGCTGAACACCCTCAGTAATGAGGCCGCCACGATCGTAGAGCGTCGGTGTGACGCGGCCACCGTCAGCATAGCCATGCCCGTGACCGATAACCCCAAGCTGCCCACCATAGCCATAGCGGGCAGTCGCATAGCGCATACCCGCAACCAAGTTGGCGAGCGGGTGCCGCCTGTCATTCGGAAGCGATGGGTCACGGAAAGCGGCGAACGTTGCACCAATCACCTGAACCAAGCCCTGCGCGAGGTCGCCCGAAATGGTGTTCACATCCACATAGCCATTTTGGGTTACCCCCGGATCGCCACCGGATTCAGATTGAATCTGTGACAGCCAGGCGTTTATGTACTCTGGTGTCACGGGCAAGTTAGCGATTTTGAGAGCTTGCTCAACGGTCGGTCGCCATTGCTCAACGCCCGCGCCGGGGTTGAACTTCGGTACAAAGGACTTTATCTTTTCCTTCGCGAAATCCGCCACATCATGAGCGGATTTCTGCGCCATACCGACAGCACCAACGACGAAATCGTTCCCTTTAAAATGGTCTTTGGCAATATTCGACGCTGTATCCACCGGTATCAGAATCGCATCTTTAACGCGGTCAAACGCCCAATCCACCCCGTCGTCAATTGCTTTGCCGACGGCCTCTCCGGTCTGCTGCCAACCAACGGACAGCGCATCCAACGGATTGTTGGGGTCCACCACACGCCCGCCGTTAGCAAAGCCCGGCAGGCGCCCGGTGCGGTTCAGATAGTCCAGTGCGCCCGGGTTCTCACGCTCGAAACGAGCCCGTGATTCTTTGCGAATCACGAACTCGTCGGCGTGGACTATACCGGCAGGCGTGTATTTTCCGCCCGCGCCGGTGTAGCCACCCACATCGAACGACGGGATGCCCGAGGTATCAATGCGTGCTAAGTCAGCGCCGCTCCATACATCGTTTAGCCCGTTGTAGCCGTCGATGAGCGCCCCGTTGATAACGGTGTCGATCACCCATTTAACCGGTGTACCCACAATTTTTTTGAGGGTATCCCAAACTTGCCCAATGCCCTCGACTGTTTTGTTCCAGGCGTTGGCAAAATCGTTCTGCAGCCAGTGACCGAGCGGGTCGAGAATATTATCTTTGACCCACCCCATCGTTTTGCTGATGTGGTCCCCAATCCAGTTGAAAACTGGTTTGACGATGTTTTCCCACAACCAACTAAAAATTGGTCCCAGAACATCTTTGATGAGGTGATATAGCGCATCGAAAATCACCCGAATAATGTCCCACGCGATTTCTATGACGATGCGGATACCGTTAAAGGCAGGCGAAATAATTTCATTCCACAGCCACGTAAAAATAGGGCCAACAATATTTTGCAAGACCCACACAATGGCGTCCATGATGGGCCTGATAATGTTGTTCCAGGCAAACCCGATAACGGCACTAATGCCGTTCCACGCGGGTACGATAATCTCATTCCACAGCCAGGTAAATACGGGTGCGAGAATGTCCGTGATAAATGCCCATATGCCCTGAAAGAGCGGCTGCAGAATCGTGGTCCACGCCCACTGGATGACCGCGACAATCCCATTCCACACGGGTGTAATGATTGTCTGCCACAACCAGGTAAATATTGGTGCAAGGAAATTCTGAATCACATCAACGATGGCATTGAAAATAGGTTGCAGAATATTAACCCAAGCCCATTGCGCCGCTATCACAATGCCGTTCCAGGCCGGAATGATAACGTTTTGCCACAGCCAAGTGAAGGCTGCACCCAATGCTTGGATTCCCTGGTCGATGATGGGCTGCGCGTTGGTTTGCCACCAGGTGACGAATGCATTGACTGCATCTACGATCGCCTGCCAGACAATCCCGGCTACGACCTGTAGCCGTTGAAAGGATTGGTCGATGAAATCGTGAAACCACCCGATTTTGGTGTAGGCGAGAATAAGTCCACCTACCACCAGGGCAATCGCGGCGACAACAAGCGCAATAGGCGCAATAGCTGCCCATTCTGCTGCCGTCAATCCCCAAAACGTGCCTTCAAGAGTGCCCGTAATGATAGCGGTAATACTGGCTATCGTGTTCCACGCGGCAAGCCCGAGCTGCCAAACGCCAAACGCGGCGGCGGCAACTCCGATACCGATAGCGAACGGGCCCCACAGGTCGGATGTTTCTCTTACAAAATTGAAGATTTTGGCGGTAGCCTGCGAGAACTGTTCAAAAGTTGGCACGCCCTGGTTTGTCACCCAATCAACTACCGCGCCAGCAATGGGTAAGAACTTTTCCCCAATTTCCGCCGATAAGTCTTTCCACTTCGCAGACAAAACTTGCGTCTTGTGCTGGTAAGTGTCGGTTTCCTTATAAAAGTTTCCTTGAGCGTCGGCGGATTGCTTAAAGAGAAGCGACTGCACAATCAGCTGTTTTTGCTGTGTATCGAAAGAGCCGCCCGTCTTTTTGATACCTAAATTCAGGCCCTCTTGGGTGAGCATCGCATCGTTCAAGGAAATGCCGTAACGCTCGATGGGGTCCATTTCACCGCGCAATGCCGCCGATATGGCTTCAATCGCATCGGCGGTCGTGCCACCATACATACTTGCTAGGTCGGCGCCCAACGCGATGAGCTTGTTAGTTTTGCCGCCCAATTCCTCCATAGGGGTACCAGCGTTTTTGAGCATGGACCCAAGCACCGAGGCGAACTGGTTATATTCGTTCGCCGAAATGCCGACTGAGGTGCTGGCGGCAGCTGCCCACATGTGCATCTGCTCAGCAGAGCCTTTGAACACGGAATCCACGGCACCGACAGACTGCTCTAGGTCGCCGGCTGCTGTTAGGGCCTCTTTGACTCCACCGAAGAGCGTGATACCGCCGAGCAATCCGCCACCTGCGACGAGTGCTCTTTTAAAGGTTGATGAGAAGAGGCTGCTTGAAGTTTTTGCGGCCTGTTGCGCCTCATGATCTGCTGATGCGAAGGCTCGTTTAAACCCGGCTTGAGCCTCGGGCGCTACACCTTCCACACCTTTTTTGAAGTGCTTGCCAATGCGACCGAAGGCGCCGCCCGTTTTCTCTGCTTCATGACCGCCGGCTCGGACAGCCTCAGTGAGGGATTCTTGCGCAGATTTGAGTGATTGAGAATGCCCGCTAATCTCGGTCACAGATTTGCGGGAGACGTCTATGTATTTTTGCCGGGCGGATGTTACCCGATCTTCGGCTGCCTTGACGCCAGCAAGTGCCGTGCTAGCAGATGCACGGGCGTTTGAGAGCGTACTTTCAGCGGCAGAAATTTGCGCCTGAGTGGCAGAGCCGGAAGAGCGCAGAGAATTAAGTTTAGCTTCGGCAGCTTGTACAGCTGTGAGCTTGGCAGCGTGTTTTTCCTGAGCGGCGGTGAGACGAAGCTCAGCCTGTTCAATGCTGGACGCGGCGGCGGTACGGCGGCGAGCGGCGATTTCGGTTGCTTGCGCCATACGATCCTGAGCGTCTTTAACTTTTTGCTCTAGCTCTTTCGTATCTACTGGCTTTGCCTCGGTGAAGGCGCGGGCCATATTTTGCCCAATCTCACGCCCTGCAGCGGTGCCGTATTTTCCGGCACCGCTGAGAGCGCCAGCGATTTGACGTGAGAGGGTAGCTGTTTCGACCGCTAGTGTGATGTACCCGGTTGCGAGCTCGACGGCGGCCATTTGTCACCTCTCAGTATTCTTTTTTGCTAGGCGAAGCGTGACATGAAGTCTTTTTTAGCCTCGTCATAGCTCATGGGTGCAGCGGCGATTTTGCGGGTTTTTTCGTCCCACGGGCGTACTGCTGGTTTGAAAGACCGCAGCTTTGCACGGTCGCCGCCGCGCTGCAGATTTGCCACTGCAAGGATTTCTTTAATGCTTTGCACACCCTCGAACATGGGGATGTACCAAAGCCACTTTTCGGGCTCGCTGGCACGCTGGATCGGACCCCACGGCGGCTCGGATTCAATCGCGGCGATAATATTTGCCCACGATGCTCTGCCCGTGCGCGGTGAATCCCAGTCGAGCCCGACTTCTAACAGCCGGGCTCTCACAGCGGCTTCGTGTTCCTGATAGAGCTGGATAGCTCCTAAGATTTTGGGAGCGCGCCCTCACCCCATGCTTCAATGAATTCAGGGAGTTCTTCGGCGTCAAGCTCACCAATAACTTCGGCGTCTTCGGTCGATGCGCCAGCGGCAATGCACCAGGGAATAATAACCGCGACGTCACCCTTGTTGAGGGCGGCGATGACCTTCACCGGCATCTGCTTCATATCTGGAAGACGGAAAACGCCCTCGAACAGGTCGGATTCAAATTCAACCAGGCGATACTTCTTGGCGAACTTGCGAGCGTGAGCCTTTTTGACGTTCTTACGGGTGCGGGTGGTTGCTGCCATGTTTGCTGACTCCTATCAACAGCGCTGGCTCCAAAAAGGTGTAGCCCCTGGTGCGGCTGTGGAGCCAGCAATAAGAGTGCAAACCGCACCAGGGGAAATATGAGTACCTGCCCAATAAGGAAGGTCAAAACCGAGAAGGTTTAGCCACCGATACCGGGAACAGCGCCGGGAACACCACCAGGTGATGCGGCACGAACGGCGGCGGCCTTATCCGCATCAGGGATGAGGGTGTACTCGGTGTAGCAGATGCCGGTTTCGGGGTCTGCCAGGCATTCGATGGAAACTTCGAGACCATCGGCAGCAGAATGGGTTAGATTCCGATCGCCGGCTACGGTGATCTGCCCGCGGGGGATAGCGAAGCGGCGCTGATACCCGTTGTTGGGGTCCTTAGTTTCGATAGTGAAAGCCTGCACCGGCGGAATGTCAGCACCATGCTTGACCTGCAGCACGCCCTCATCTGAGAGAGAGACGTTACTAGGACCGAAAACAGTCTTATTGACGTCGAGGTCAGCGGTTGAATGCAGGGTAAATTTGATTTTCGCCGAGTATTCGCTGCGCACGGTGCGCACCTTGACGCCGCCCCATACCTTAATCTCTTCGTCCGAGGCATCCTCTGAGAGAGTCAGACCGTCCTCGTTTACATAGCCCATCGGTGTGAACTTGTCGCTGAGCTTGGTCTTAAAAGTTCCTGGAATTTCGGTCCCGAGCGGGGCGACGGTAATACCGCCGGTAATGCTTTCGGGCTTGGAGACAATAATGTCGAAATTACGCTTTTTCTCAGCCATAATTTCCCTTTCCTACTAAAAAGCTCGCCTCAGGTGGCGAGCGTGGTGGATTTGAGTGTGACTGTGACCGTCCAGGTGTATGCGGGCAGCCGCGGTTCCGGGAGAGGGTCATAGGCTGGCATGGTGAGGTGACGGTCGGTAAGGTATACCGGCGCGTCATGCTCGGGCCATTCACGCATGACGTTGAAGACGTGGTTAGCCAGTGCATCGGCTGCTTCTCCGTCAGGTGCGCGTACCTCGAAGCTGATGCGTTTATCGGCAAGCTGATAGTGATGGATTCGTCCGCCGCCGCCGTCTTTGATGAGCACTAGGGGCGTGTTTTTATCCCACCCGGTCGGCGGCTCGTCGCGGGCTACCAGCACATCGGGGAGAGCCCGAGCAAAATATTTGTAGGCGGTTGAGACGTGCGAAGGAAAAATAAAACGTTCAGTCACGGCCTGCGTCCAATGCTCGAATCAAGGCGTTGTGCTTGCGATTGTGGAAGTGAGCGTGCCCGGTCGCCATGATGGAGACGGCGCCGCGTGGATCCTCTAGCGCTAGCTCGGTGACCTTGTACCCGGCAACTTTTCCACCTTTGGAAGCTTCTTTCGCGATGGCGTCAGCACGGCGTTTCAGATTGGCGCGAACAGCTGGCAGCTTGCGCAACTGTTGCAAACCAGTTTTATTGAGTTTGAATTTTTTAGCCATGCCAGCGCCGCACTTTCACTTCCGTGTAGAAGGTTGTCTCGGTGAAGGGATTCGTAATAGCCACGGCCTCACCTTCAACTTCGAATGTTTTGCCCTCGATGATGAACCGGTCGGCGGCCTCAATGGCGGTGCCAGCGGGCAGATATAGCACATGGTCTATCGTGGCTATCAGCGCTGTGCCAGCACGTGGTTCAGCGGCGGTGGGCGCATCAATGATCGCTTGGATGTCTCGACGTGTTTCGGTCTTCTTTTTGAACCCGTCAGCGGTAATGGTTTCTGCCGTTGAGAGGTGCGTTATTGTCACGGTGTGCCCTGGTAGTGGTAGACCTATCACGGCACCCACCCGAGCTTATAGGGAGCCAGCTTCTCTTTTTCCTGCTCTAGCAGAGAGACGCCCGAGGCTTCACCGTTGCGTGTTGCATAGCCGACCGATTGGGTGCCGGCTCTCTGAAACGAGAGGTTGCCGTGTGCACCCATTGCGGCGCGGGCGGCTAAATCCTGGATAACTTGGGCAACCGGCGCTAAATCTTCATGCCCGTGCGTGAGCTCGACGGTGACACATCGGGGCTCATGTGGGAAGACTTTACCGGCAGGCAGCTTGATCCACCCGTCAGCTGAGAAACGGAAACCCTGCACTGGCACCCCGTCCACAGCGAGCGCGTGAATATCTTCAACTTTGTTGGATGGTAGCGCTAGTTTGTTGGCGCCGTTGCCGTCGAGGGTGAGGGTTTCACGGATGGGGGGTCCGATATGCCAGCCGCAATAGTTGCGGACGGTCTGTTGCGCGGTTTCAGCTGGATTTTGGGTTGCGTTGAGAATTGAGGGTTTGATGCTCATCGTTCTCTCCGTTCAAGGTTTTGCCCCGGCACTGTTATGCAGGTGCCGGGGCAAAAGGGGGCGGTCGTGACTAGTCCTTGAGTGTGACTTTCACGAACGCTTCGGGGCGGCGTACCGCTAGGGTGAGGCGTTCCTCTGCCAGGACGGCAAAGCGACGGTTGGTGAAATCGTCAGCATCGGCGTTTGAGGCGTTGAGCGTCAGCGAGCCCTTGCGGTAGACGGTTGCGCCTTGCTTGCCGGCGCCAACGATGGCGGTGCCGGCGGGGACTTCGTTGGACTGGATGGTGGGTAGACCCCATAGCCCGGGTTCGGGCATAAAGGTGCCGTTTCCGTAGGCTCCGGTGAAGGGACCCCCGGCAAGATACTGCCCGTTGGCGTCTTTTGCCAGGCGCAGCTTGTCGTAGTCGGCTGGGTTCATGAGGATGCCGTCGGCGTGCAGACCGGATTTCTGGAAGACCGCCGACTTTGCCTTATAGAGCAGGTCGAGGTTGGTTTCCTTATCGTCCTTGGGGGTAGCCGCTGTGATGGTCTGAATGCCGGTGCGGTTGAGCAGGCCCTTGATGTTGGTGCCTGCGCCGTCGCCAGAGAGTAGCTGTTCAGCTTCAACAAGGATGAGCTGGAAGAGCAGGGAGTCGTTGATTTCTGAGACGAGGAAGGCGAAGTCTTCGGCCATGTCGTTAGAAATCTTCACGAACGCGGCGATAGCCTTCAGTGCCTCATTGACCTGCTCGTAGTTGGGGGCGGATACCTGAGTTACCTTGCTGTTTTCGCGGGCGGTTGCAGGCTTGCCGTTAGCTACTTTATCCCAGAGCTTGGAAACGAAGTAGGTAATGGAGGTGCCGGTGATTTCGCCCGATCCGAGCCAGTCAGAAATGACCGGTGCCTGCTGCCAGGGCTTGACAATGGTCTTGTCAATGTCCGGGATGTTCAGGTATGAGGCGCTGCCGATGACGCCGGTTGTGGCGACGTCGGTGTTTGCCTTGGCGCCGGTGCGGGGAAACTCCGCGATAGCGAAGGTTCCCTGTGCACGGTTCTTGAACGCGGCGATAGCGCCGTTATCCTTGAGCCCGGTGGCGACGTGCTCACCGAGAGACTTAGCGGCAGGTGCGCCCTGCTGCTCCCGTGCAGGCTGAGGGGTGCCGATGCCCTTGAATAGGTCACGCGATGCGTTCAGGTTATCGTACCGCTTGGTGAGGGTTTCGTGCTTTTGCTTGAGCTCTTCAAGGCGGCTTTCGTCGGCGGCGGTGATATGCTCCTTGAGGCCGCGGTCGATAATGTCGTTGGCTTCGGCCTCGACCTGCTGAATATCTTCAAGGATGGTAGCCATTTAGTTGCTTCCTTTCCAGGTGAAATGTTTTTTGAGGTCTTCGGCCTCCGTTGCTGACAGCGTGCGCTCTTTGACCGGGCGGCGATCCTGAGCTTTGGCGGTTTCCCGCTCCTGGGCTGTGTCGTCGTCTGGTTCCTCGGAACTACCGTCGTCGTCGGTGGCGTCAATAACCTTGTTGATGAGGTCTCGCGCTTGGGCGAGAAGTTCGGCGTTGGCGGCAGAAATTTTTCTGCCGGCCTTTAGACGGGTAACCGCGTTTTTGACGTCGGTTATCTCGGTTTCCGTGTTAGCCCCGATTTGGACGATGGAAACCTCAAAGATGGTGAGCTTGCGAAGCTCGTATGCTTCACCGCCGGGGGCGGCGTCGTTTTCGACGAGTTCGGCGTCGTCGATTTGGTAGGCGAAGCTCATTTGCGCCACGCGCCCGGCTTTGATGAGTTCGTAGGCGCGTGCGGCCTTCGGGTTTGAGTCGATGTCGAGTTGGACGGTGACTTTCAGACCGATTTCGTCTTCGACGGCGGCGAGGGTTTCCCCGATGCACATTTCTGGATCGTCCATGCGGTGAGCCCAATAGCAGGGGATACCTGCACCGCCTGGCTTATACGTTGCCAGTGACTCTGTAAATGCGCCTTTGATAACGATGTCGCCGTAAGAATCAACGTTCCCGAACTTTGAGGCGTAACCTTCGAATACGCCAGTCTCACCGGTACTGTCGGCGGCCTCTTTGACCGTGAGGTCGCTCAGCACAGCGGTTTTATACAGCAGACTCATAGGGTGTCTCCTTCTAGATACGACAAAACCCCCGTGACGGGGGTTTTTGGATTGGCCTCTATCAGGTCGTACACCCGCTGAGCGAGCGCCGCCGGTGTGTCGGTGTGGCCGGTGAGGTCTTGGGTCAGTTCTTTTTCGAATCTTCCCCGGTGCATACCCTTTGAGGGAATGATTCGCTCAACGCGCTTGAGATGGTTGCGAATGACGTCCAGGGGTAGGGCTTTTCCTGCCGGGTTTGGATCGCCGCCGTCTTGCGGTGAGGCTTGCCCGCCGATGAGGACGTTTAGCGGTGTAATGAGTTCGTCGCCGCCCGCGACCGCCGGTAAATTCTGGATTTTGCGTGTTTCGTTGCGTGTCATCCAGGGTGCGCCGGTGGCTGTTGAGAGGATGGAGGCTTGTTCTTCGAAGCTGCCGCGTAGTTTCTCTTGTACGTTGAATTCAACAAAGGTGTTTTCGTCGGCTCCGAGCTTTGGCAACACAAAGGCGTTAATGCGGTCTTCGATTTTGCGCAGTACCGGCCCGAGCGTGTTGGTGTACAGCATTTTGTTGAATTCGCGCATGTTCGCGTAGGTTGCCCCGTCGGAATCGCCGACCATTGCCGGGGGTACCTGGTACACCTGTGCGACGGTACGCAGGGAGAGGCGCACGGATTCGGCCCATTGTTCGTCGGCAGAGTTGAAGCTGACTCGTTTAAGCTCCATACCGTCTTCGAGTAGTGGTGTGCCACCGGCGCGTGAACCGGTATCCCCGGTGAAAGCTTCGAACATCTCATAGAAACGTTGCCGGGCTGTTTTGTCCCAGCTCGGGGCGGCGGCAGGGCGCGTCAGATATGAGCCCACACGTCCGTTGCGTTTCCACAGCTGTACCCGGTGCTTGCGGGAATGGTACTGCTCTTCGGCGGTAAGCCGTAGCGTCTCGATGGGGGATGCGTCCGAGCCTGGTACGGGGTTCCAGCCGGTGAATTCAATAACGTTCTCTGGTGGCACTTTTACGGGCTCATCGGCGAAGGGGGAGAGAATTTCATAATGGCGGATCGCCATATACCCTTCGTAGCTTGGTTTGACCCATGATGCCGGGAACGGGTGAATCTCAATCTCGCCACTCTCGCCGGTGAGGAAGAACCAGTAAGCACGGTGGTGCAGGTCGAGATTTCCCACCAGGTCGGCGATAAGCTCCGATCCGGTCATGTACTTGTTGGGGCGGATACACAGGGTGCGCGCCACCGTTGAGGTGCGGTCACGTTCACGGTCGCCGTCAGCTTTCATAGTGAAAGCATGTAGCCCGAGTTGGGAGACCTGCTGCACTCGAAAATCAATGACCGTTCGCAGATGCGGTTGAGTACGCCACATCTCCTCCGGTGTCATGTGTGCGGGGCTGCCGTTATCGAGACCCTGGGAGTTCACCAGGATTTGCACGGGCCGCCCGGCGAACATGCCAGCGGCGCGGGAGACGCGGGAGCGTAGAGCATCGACAATAACGCGGCCTGCTGAGGATGCCATATGCTACCACCACTTCTCGTATTCGTCCGTGTATGCTGACGCTGTTTTTTCCTTTTTCACGCCGGTTGTTAGCCCCCACAGGGCGACCGATGCGGCGCAGAGCGGGGCAATATCCACCGGGGATTTATCCCGGTTGAAAATCCAGGAATCACCCATCGTCTTTACCTGCGCCTCAGCCAAAGCTAGTAATAGGTCTGGTTGGTTTCCCCACCGTATGGTGTGCTGAATAACCCGGTCGTAGAACTGCCCGCAACTGTTCGGCAGGTGGGTACCTTCACACCGCGTTACCTCAGTACCTTCTTGCTCGACAAAATCGAGGATCGTGCTCACAGGGGCGCCACGCCCTTGCGCTATATACGCTTCGGGTGTGAACGCCAACTTTTCAGCAAGATATTTAGGTACCCATTCGGTATAGGCGCGGCGGGCGATCACCTCAACATGAGGCAACCCATCATCACGCCACCCGGCGACCGCGATATAGGTCATCGACCGGTCTTTAGACACATCAAACCCGAGATAGAGGGGCGAATCCGGTGCGATTTCCGACGCTTCGTCGGTGCATTCGTCAATGTCTTCTTGCTTGAAAATTCCATCTTCGGCGACCTGCACCCACTGACAAAGGTTCTCTGTACGGAATTTATGCTCGGGCATTCCGGCGCCCGGCTCACCTACCAGCGCCGCTTGAGAAGCGAGCGTGTCTTCGGTTGGACCAAAAGGGAAGCCCAGGGATGGGTTGGCTTGCGCCCACCCTTCACGGTCCCAAATGTCACAATCATCGGGCGCAGAATATTCAAAAAGACCCAACGAAGGGTCTTGCGGATAATAGTTCGAATCATGTTCTGCATGTGCACGTTCCTCAATCTCTTTCAGAGCTTTCTCACGTAGGGACCGTAATACGTCGGATTTCGCCTCACCAGCGTTCGAGACAGCGATAACTTGGGAGGAATGGATAGCGTTCGTGGTGTTCGTCATGGCAGACCATGCCGACCATTCGCGCTGCTGGCGCAGCTCATCAAACGCTAGATCAATGACCGAAAGACCACGCCCGCCGTCATCGGATGCGCTCTCACACACATACCGGGCGCCGTTCGTGAGCTGAAAGAGCTTATTACCGTTCGTGTCCTTCTTTTTGGCAATGTACCGGCGTAGCTGTGCGGATTTCTTGAGCGCGTTAAATGACAGGTCAAGAATTTCTTCCGCCAGGCGCAACTTATGCGCGGTACCGAGCACTAGGGGCGGGTTTTCTTCCGGCCCGTCCCACATGAGCATGCGCCATAGTAGCCGTGAGCTCATGATGTAGCTTTTACCGTTCTGACGTGCCACCAAAAGAACAACTGTCTTGAACCGAAAAATCGGGAAGTCGCTCCATGTATACGATCCCTCTTTTAGTTCCATCGAATGGATCAGAAACCATTTCTGCCAGGGATGGAGACCACGCCCGAGCTGTTTTTCGATAAATTCGATTGCCTCGAACCCGAATGTTGTCTCTTCGGTAAGCTCACGCAGTGGCTTAGTCCACAGCCGCGGTACTGTTTTCCCGCGCAGCGGCGAACTTGCGGCGGCGGCGCTCTTTGAGTTCATCAATACCGTCGCCTCCATCCTCAGACTTAGGACCAAGCTCACCACGCGCCAACGGCGTAAGCCCAAGCGCGGCCATGAGCTTAGTCATGTGTGCACCAGAAACAGCAAGCGCTTTATTGAGAGGTTCTATATCGCCTTCGACCTCCCAGATATTGCGGGCGTCATCAATAAGCCGCGCATAGTCTTTCAACGTTGCGATAGCGAGCTCATCGACGGGGCTAAAAGCGTTATTCTTGCGGGCTGCGCGGATGGATTCTTCCACCTTATTCAGCAATTGGGCCCTGCGAGCCATATAATCAACCCCACAACCCACAAAACTTGATATTTAAAATAAAAAGAATTATAATCACGCACGCACGCGACCCCCCTAACGCTATCGGGGGGAGAGACAGGGAGCGCCCCAGGAAGAGGCCACCCGAAAGGTAATTTGAAAATTTACCGCCCCTACCCCCGTAGTGGGGGAGGGGCAGCCACTCACTCCAACACCCAACGCCTTGTCGGAACACCCAAACCACCACGCGGCATTTTATTACCGCGCTCACGGTTACATGACCGGTGCGACGCTCGGAAATTACCATAGTCTTCGGAAAGCTCAGGATGTGTTGAACGCGGGTAAAGGTGGTCGAGTTCAAACGCATCGTCATTGACCTGCCCCGTGTGAGGATCGCGCCAGGGAATCGTGTAGTCGATTGGCTGTGCACATAACCAACATGGGACAGCTGAGGCTTGGCACTCAGCAAGGAAGCGCGCACGCAGCTGCCGGTATCGGCGCGTGTCGAGACTGCCGGTCATGCCAGCGCCTTATCGAGTGGGATATGCAAAGTATCTGGTGTTTGCTCTAGCCGCTTCGCGGTGAGTTCGGCGTAATGCTCGGTGAGTTCGATGCCGATAGCGCGTCGCCCGGTTTGCTTTGCAGCAATGAGAGTTGAGCCGCTGCCAGTGAATGGGTCAAGGATAAGAGACCCTGCAGGGGTGACGGATACCAGATGCTCCATGAGTTCGACCGGCTTCTCGGTCTGGTGCATACGCTTTTTAGCTGATGGGGTGGACTGTACCCAATGCCCGGCTAGTGTGTTGCCTGCGTCGAGGGAACGGGCTCCGTTGGTTGCCCATGCGAAATATTCGGCGGTGTTCGCGAAACGTCCTTGTGTGCGGCGGCCATTCGGTTTAGACCACGGGAGAATACCACGCCAGATAAGCCCGGCGAATTGTAGGCAGTCGGTCATAGCCGGTAGCTGCCGCCAGTCTGTGAATAACCCAAGGATGCCGCCGGGTACTGTGAGCGTCGCCGCGTCGGTAAGCCAGTGACTCATCCACAGCATAAAAGCGCGTTGGTCTTTATTATCGCCAGCGAAGTTAGCGAGCCGTTCATGACTGCCCGAGTCTGAGGTTAAATATTTTTTATTGGTTGGCTGTGTGCGGTCGCCTCGAAACATTCCGCCCGATGAATACGGCGGATCGGTAATGACAGCATCCACGGTACCCGGCTGTACTTTTGCGAGCTCATGCAGAATATGCAGGGCGTCGCCGTGGTAAAGGGTTACTGCGTCATCCTGGTAGTAGGGTGTTAGCGCCATTGCATTCTCCCATCAATACCCACAGCCTTGTGCTTGATTGCTCCATTCATGACGTCACGGACTTTGTTCTTGAGATGTTCCTGATTACGTGCATTATCGACGTGCGCGGCGGCAGCATCTCCAACCGGATCAGGATACGGCGGCGGCACATCTTTGCCCGGTCGAATAACCGGCGTACTGTACGGGTCTCGCATGGCGATACCGCCTAACTCTCTTGAATTATCAAATGGTGATTGAACCACGGCAGGGTTGGGTACCTGCATCGTCCGGGACCTCTCCCGGCCATTTTGATTAAACTACGTGATAGCGTCCGTGCTCGGAATCGAACCGAGAGTCTGCTGTTTATATCCAGCCGCCTCGACCATTGGGCTACACGAACCAACAAGTGGCGCGTTTAGGTTATGCGTAAGCCCCGTAACTGTTTCCGGTTACGGGGCTTAGTGTGGCACGTTACGCAATATCCCTAGCCTTGGGGATGGCACAGTTTCCCCGAGGTGCATTCAGATTAACACGTGGTGGGATGGCGTGTACTGATTTCGTTGCTAGAGGATTCGGTTAGCGAGGTCACGCATGCCGTCTTCACCTTCCCAGGTGGCGCCACAGTTGCGGCAGGTTGCACGTTCGACGTTCCAGACAAGGGCGGTCTGTTTGATGTATCCGCCGGCGGGGTCGGCGACCTTTATATGGTTTTCGTGGCAGGTGGGGCAGCCACCGGTGAGGTCGTGGTTATGAGTGGCAAGGGCTCGGATGAGTTCGCACCAGCGTGCGGCCTGGTAGGCGGCTGCCAGTTCGGTGTCGGCGCCGTCTTTTTCGCATGCTTTTGCCCATCCTGTGAGCTGCTTCTTTAGATTGTCGGTTGGTCCGTAGCCTTTGACGGTTTGTTCGATGTGGGTAAGGATGTCGAGGGCGTTGCCGCTGATGGGCATGCGGCTGCCTGCTGTGCTGGTTGATGCGCTGCCGTTGCGTGAGCCACCTTCGAGGGTGTCGGTAAGAGTTTCAATGAGAGGCTGCTCACGAACATATTCGCTTTTGTGGATGGTCTTTAAAGTGTTCGGGTCGATGTAGTCACGGACGATGAGGCGGGGGCGTCCGGCGGTGAGGTCTTGGACTGACACGGCAAGAGCGACAGGGCGGGCAACATCGTAGGCGTAGGCGGTGTGGTGGCTGTTCACGGGGGTTTCTTTCTCTAAGAGTGGCTTCTAATGTGGTGGGGTGTTGGAGTGGGGGTGTCGCGTCTTGCCGTGCCAGGCTGCTAGATGGTTTCTATAGTGATGATGGTGTGCGGCTCCGTTTCTTTGCTGATGTGTTTGCGGGCGGTGATCGCATAAATCTGTGTATCATCTGCCCACGCCTTGCCGTTGAGCGCGTCGAGTACGGTCTTAGTGAGATTATCGAGGTCTACCCGGCGGCGCGTAGCAAGATAGAAATCAATGCCAACCCGGTAGGTTTTAGTGGTATCCGTTTCGGGTGTGCCGCCGGTGGCGTGTCTCCACGCGGCAGCGACACGCCTTTCAGCGTCCTTAGTCTTAGCGTCAGTGTAGGCAATAACCTTTTTGCCGTAGACCTTGAATCTCGGGCGCGCTTTCGGGTGCGGCTTTCCTGGCACCATCAGCACGTACTTTGCGGGCGACTCGCTCACGCCGCCGGTCGATGAACGCGGCGAGCGCCGTATCTTTGCTGAGTTGGGTGTCATTGAGGTTGTTCCTTTCTTGTTCTGTTTTGCGGTGTAGGTGTAGGCGGCCTCTGCAGGTGGCGCATTTCGGGTCGTATTCTGTGAGCTTGATACCACAGCGAGCGCAAACGGTTTTTGGTTTCTGTTTTGGTTTGGGTTTGGGGAAAGGCCGGCGGCGTTCCTGCTTTTTGCGTAGGCGGCGCATGCCTTCACGTTTTTGGCAGGTGGGGCATTTCGGGTTTGGCATGTCGTAGGGTGCGCTGCAGCTTACGCACTTGTGGTTATTCCTGGACACTGAGGGGCTCCTGGGTGAAGTCGTATTTGGCGAGATTCGCTTCATTGAGTGCTTGCCAAATGTTTTGTTTGTATAGCTCTATGCTGTATTCCTGGGTGACATATCGACCCACGTTGATACCGTTCACTGTTTCGGTGAGGGTATCTGTGTATGCCATAGGTTTACCCCATATGTCGCGGCGGGGCGGCAGATCGCGTTCGGGGCATGATTCGAATAGTACGTTTAAGATGCGGCGCAGAATGAAGGCGTGGTAATTCTTAGCTTCGAATTGCTCTAATAAGTCGCTGAGGTTGCGAATATTTACCCATGTACGATAGTCGAGCTTTAGGCGTGGTGCTGGTGCGAATCCGTGCAACCGTTGCCATCGGATGAGGCAGTCAACGGCTTTCATGTAGTCATCACCCCCGTTTTTGAGGGGTGCACGCCAAATATATTTGACAGCTGCCCCGAGCCAGTAGGGTAGTGGCCCGATAACATCGGCAGGGTCGAGGTAAAGGATCGGCTGGTAGTGTTCCGGTGTGTTCATGATGTTTTCCTTCCTATGAGTGTTTACGAGATTCCGAGAATGACACGCCAGAACCCAACAACGAGGGCCCCAAAGAATCCTGTAACAATCAGAATGACGAGATAAATAGCTATGATTTCCGCCCATTCATACGGCGAGCGCTTCATTTCTATTCCTCCGTGCTGTCGGTGTGGCTGTTGCTTATGCGGATACCTGGTCTGATCTTCTCGGTAAGGGCAATGTCCTCAACGAGTTTCGCGGCGCTGGCGGCACAGACACGGTATGCGGTGAAATCGTCAGCGTATATTTCCTGTGCCTCTCGAAGCTCGGTTTGGGCATCTTGTGCTTTCGTGATGATTTCGTCAATGCCGCTGTTGAACATCTCGATAGCTTTCATGGTGACGTCGCGCATCTGCTCCGAGATGGCGTGACTTTCACCTATCTGTTCCTCTAGGGCGTGGATGGCGTCAATACCGTCGAGAATGTCTTGAATATGGTTATTGAGGGCAATCATTTTTATTCCTTTCCGCGCTCGCTGGCGTTTGGTTGTTCTTGGTTGTTGTTCTCGGTGTTGATTTGCTGGGTGAGGGCGTCTGTGACGGTTTTGAGTTCGAGGGTTGCGTTGGTTAGGTGTGAGAGGGCGGCGGTGAGAGGTTCCACTACGGCAGGGTTGAAGCGTGTGGTATCTGTGAGTGTGGGGAATGCTCGGGCGGTTCGGTTTGCGAGCATCGCGGTTTGTCTGGTGATGGCGTAGAGAGTGCTTCGGGCGTCGCGGCGGGCATTTGGGCTTTGGAGAGGCTGAATATCGGCGGCTCCATACGTCACCTCGTAGGCTTGGATTACTTGCCATTCCATGAGTACTATGCCCGTTATTTCTCTGGTGCGGCGAGCAAAGTCCATGACTTCAGTAATTACCTCATCCTCGGTTTTGTTTGTGAGGGTGGCTAACTTGGTGATAGCTCTTCTACTGGGTTCACGCGCCCAATATTCGCGGTGTTCTGCTGGGTACATGGTTTTTATCCTTTCGAGGGTTTCGGGTTGGGTTGCCGCGCCTGGTGCGTCTGTACCAGACGCGGCTATGTTTTCGGTTTGCTAGATCATGAATCGGTGGGGTTGCTGGTAGTGGCGTTGATTTGGTTGGCTAGCTCGTTGGTGCGCTTGGTCTGCGCTTCGAGTCGGTGCCACATCGTTTGTGTGCCGATAATGTTTGTTGCCGCGAATTTTTCTAGAGTTTCTACCCGTTCCTTGAGCTCAGCGAGCCGTTTATCGTGCAGGTAGTTGATGATGCTTAGGGCGGTGATCGCGATAACCCAAGCGAGCGCGTTTAGGGTTTCCATTTATGCGGTTTCCTTTTCGTCGTGTTCGGTGTAGGTGGTTATGACGGATTCGGTGGTGTCATCGAATTCTTCGACGTATTCGCCGGTGGTGCCGTCTGAGAATCTGAGGGTTAGGGCGAATTTGTTGTCTGTCTGCTGTTGGGAGAGGCTTACGAGTTTTCCGTGAGCGTCTATGATCTGGTTGAGCAGGTTCAGCGTGAGGTTCGCTTCGATGTATTCATTCCTTGTCATTTATGGGTTCTCCTGTTTCTCGGTCGATGGTGACGGGGTTGATGGCTATTAGGTGGTTGTGTGCGTGTTCGATGGCGGCGGCGTAGGCGGTGTACCCGGTGGGGCGGGGTGTTTCGGTGGGTGGGAAAAACGGCCATACAGTGTTTTTGCAGTCTTCACAGACCCAACACCAGCCTGAGGTGACGCCTACGTGTCCTTTCTGCAGTTTGATGTGGTGGGAGCGGTACCCGCTGGTGAGAACAGGGGTTTTACCGACGGATAGTAGGTCGTTCTGTGCGTGTTCGGTTGCTGAACGGGCGGCTTCATGTTTGTGCATGTAGACACCTAGGCTGGAGTCGCCGCAGTCTTCGCAGTCCCAGGACCATACCTCACCGGTGCGGCAGCCGTTGCGGCGAACGTTGAGGTTGGTTGTGTGGGTGTGCAGAACGATTTCGGGGATTTTTGCGGCCTGCCGTACCGGTGATACGTTCTGTGCGGGGTACGGGATCGTGTTCGCGAATTTTTTGCTGAAAAGTTTCATTGCATGTTTCCTAGCTGGAAGAGTGCTTTAGTGGCGTATTTCGGTGGCTGTTTCTTCGGCGTCTTGTCTCGGATATGGGCGGTGGCTTCTCCTGAGAGTGGCGTATATATCGCTTCGGCGTAGGCGATGAGGTTCGTAATGTTCCGCCGGATCGGGAGCAGATGCAAGGTTTTACCGTTCGAGGTTTTACCCACAACTTTGTTGCCGTAAAACGTGACGGGCAAAATCTTTTTGATGTCATCGGTAAAGTACTCGTACCCGCAACCGTCGATGCCTATACGTTCGGTGCAGAAGGGCATGGCCTGCGCTTCGGGCTGCGCCTCTAGCTGTCGCCATATTTCTGCGAGGGTGCCAGTGAAGGTTTTCTGCTCTGCACCGTCAGCGCTGAAAATTCCGACTACAAGGGTGCGGTGCTTTTTAGTGTTCGTTGGCATTGTGGTTCCTTAGATTTCGTTGCGCGGGTCCCAGTCGTTCCCGAGTGCGAGCGCGGTAGCTTCGGATGTGATGGCGTTGAATAGGTCTTTGGGGAGGAAGAGGGCGTGGCAGTCGCAGAGGGTGTTGATGGTGGTGTTTTCGATGGTTTGGAGTTGTTCGCCCTCTGGTAGGGTTTCGATAAGTTCGGTGAGGGTTTTGGTTATGGCTGCGATAGCGCCGTAGCGTTGGCGGGTGTCGAGGTTGTCGGTGTTCATGAGTTGTCCTTTTCGGTTTCGAAGGTTGCTAGGGGTTCGTAGTTGTCTGTGTCTGGTGTTCCGGCGTGGATTTCGTGTGTTTCGTGGTTGATGTGGAGCCATTCGCCGGGGAAGAGGGAGTGGAGGGCGTTTTCTATGGAGTCTTCTTGTGTGAGTTGGTTTCCTGGTGTGGTTTCTCCGTGGCTGATGATGAGGGTTGCGAATGGGTGGGTTGGTGGCTGGTTTGTGCCTTTGATTCGGTAAACTTTGAGGGTTTCGCGTGTCATGAGAGTTTTCTATCGGTTGATTCTTTTGAATTCGAGGGTTGAGAATTCGTGTTTTTCGGCGGCGAGTTGGGCGCTTGATCGGGTGCCGAAGCCGTACATGACGGTTGGGCAGTCTGTGCACTCCCACCGGAAGGTTGTTAGGTCTTTTTGGATGCGGGTGCGGTGGCGGCGTAGGTGGTAGCCCTGGTTCCAGGCGAGCGCGGTAAGTTTTGTTTGGATTTCTCGTTCAGTTGTTTTAGAGCTCATGGGTGGTGTCTTTCTTTTCGTCTAGTTCGGTGAGTATCCATTGTGTTTTTGCGTGTTCGTTGGCGTATTGGAGGGCTTGTTCTTGGGTGCCGAAGATGTAGCCGTGGACGTGGCTTTTTCGGTGCATGCATAGCCCTCTGCAGGTGCACATGTACTCTTTGCACATGAGTTCTTCGTCGCAGTCGGGGCATGCCCAATACCAGCCGTCTACTTGTGGGGAGCCGCCGCCGTCGATTCCTGCAGCGTAGACGATGGGGCGGTGGGGGCGGATGGTGCAGCCGGCGGCGCGTGCTCGGGCGTCGAGGTCTTCGGCGATCCGTTTCTTGAGGCCGTCGCGGATAGCCTCTTGGAGTTGGATAGCTGCGTTTTGGAAGATTTGACCGAGGGTTTCGGTGCGGGGGTTCATTTTATTGTTTTCCTTCCTGGGATTCTGCGAGCCGTATGTGTAGCTCGAAGAGGTTGGTGTGTAGTGTGCCGCTGAGATGGTTTCTCGTCTCTTGCGGTGTTTTATGGTCTGCTAGGGTGTTGATGCCCTGGCGTAGCTCTTCAATGAGGTCTCTGTCGGTGGTGTGCGGGTGAACATGGTGTTTACTCGCTGAGGTGTATGGCGGCATCTCGGGGGTTACACTCCGGTGATAAGCCAGACGATGAGGCGGATAGCGCCGGCGAAGATCACGGCGGTCACAGAGAGAGCGAGCAAGATTAGGGTAGTGAGTAGCCCGAATCCTACGGCTTTGGCCCATCTTGGCGCCGGTGGGGTGAGGTCTTTAATGAATTTTTCTCGGTCTGCGTGTTGCGGTAGGTAAAAATCGTTGTTTTGCATGGTCTGGTTCTTTCTGTGGTTATTGTGCTCGGGCTGCTAGGCATGCCCAGGCGTAGTGGATAGTTTCGTCAAAGGTTGGGGTTTCGCCGGTCTCAACCTTGAGGTTGTAGGCGAAATACGGCATGATCTGCGAGAACGATTCGATGCTGACGCGAAGGGCTTGTCTGAGCCTGTCAGCTTTCGCCTCGGTGTTCCGTGTTTCCCAGTAGAGGGGGTAGGTTGGGTCTCTGAGGGCTAGACGCGCCACAGCGGGGCGTTCAGGTGCTAGAAGGGTCATTATGTCTCTTTCTGTGTTCCCGCCCCGCTACGGGGCGGGAACCGGTCAAATATGGTGTGTTTAGGCGGCGGTGCCGTCTGAAACTATGAGGTACGGGGCGTCAGTGCCGCCGGGTCGGTGAGCGACTACCACCGTGAACCCTTCCGCCTGCAGAGTGTCGAGTTCCTTTTCATCCTCACGAATGAATTCCTCGTATTTGCCTATGAGGGCTATAGAGCCTCTGATTTCCTCATGAATGCTCTCGATGCGTTCGCGGCGGCGCTGTAGGCGGGTCTTGAGGTTTTCAATTCGCTGCTGGCGCTTGCGGGTGATGGTATTCATTAGTTTTCCTGTCGGTTTTAGTGGGTGAGGGGTTCAATGAGGTAGAGTGCGGGGAATGCGGCGACGGCCAGGGCGGCGACCGCGTTATAGGTTTTGAGGGTGTTATAGCCTTCGCGGGTGTGGATCGGGCTTGTAGCTTCCTGCTCGACGATAACGATGTGGTGGATAATTCCGGCGAAGATCGCGGCGGCTACGGTGATGATGGCTAGGAATTGCATTGTTGGGGTCTCCATTTCGGTGTATCTAGGCGGTTTGCCTGTTTTCTGCTGTGATTCGGTGTTGCAGGGCGGCGAGTGCTCGGGCCCTCTCTTTTTCGGCTGCCTGTTCGTCTACCCGTGGTTTCGGGGCAGATTTCCCAATTTGGGCGAGCATGTGCCGGATTTTTTCGGGCATCGGCTGTGATGCGGTGGTGGACTCAATAGCTGGCGGCGGTACCTCTAGCGGTTTGAATCCGTGTCGGTCGATGACGTGCCCGGGGAGTTGCGACGCTATGCGATTGTGCTTCTCTGCGATTTCCCGGCGCATTTCTTGGAATGCTGGATGCCTGTACTTTTGACTGAGGTGTTTTACTTGGGCGATCTGCCGCCGCTGCTCAGCGTCGTATTCTTTCCACGCTTCCAGCACTGTGCCGGGCTGCAGCTTGTGCTTGCGCTCAACTGAGAACAACCTTTTGAAGAGTGCCCCGGCGTCTGCGAACGGTACCTCGTGCAGGATTTGCGACCAGGCGAAAAGGTCGGCTTGGTCGAGCTCTTCTAGCCGTGAGTCTGCTGAGGCTGCCCAACTGTAGAATTGCGCGACTTCATCGGGTGTCATGATGCTTTCACCTCCAAAATGTTTTGATTGTCATACCGGGGCGCCTCAAGTGCGACCGGGGCGGGTTGATGCTGGAAGGGGTTGCCGGTGGGGGCGGTAGCCTCTGGGAACCAGGGGCTATGAACCCCCATACGGGCGCGCATCCTGGATGCTTTCGACATGAACTGCTGATTTGCCTCGTACTCGTCCATCCAGCGTTCGTCCCGCAACCACCGCCACATGCCCTTGATGTAACGCGGCTCTGTACCTTGCACCTGGCACCAGTTCGCGTAAGCGGCTGCTGCGTCGATGAGAACCTGAGGGGAATCAACCTTTTTCAGAGCTGCCGTGAACTGAGCTTTTGCCTGCTTCACTTCGGTCTTGCGTCGAGAAGCGGGGTAGGCGGCTCGGAATTGCTCGAACAGCTCCCCGGCGGTCTCGGACGCGGCGGCGCTTGCGGCGCCGGTTCCCGTGATAGGTTCTTGGTAGGTTCTATTGGTAGGTTCTTTATTGATAGTTTCGGGTGTCACTGTGTCACCCACCTGGGTGTCACCCTGTCGCCCAGTGGGTGACACTGTGTCACCCCTGTGGGTGTCACCCTGTCGCCCAGTGGGTGACACTGTGTCACCCTTTAGCACGGAATTTGTCATGTGGATTAGCGCCATAAAATCCAGCTGGTAGAGGTTGGAATCATTGCGCTTTTGCTCCTTTGGCCGCTCCGTCTTGGATAGAATTTGCATATCCTCGAAACGACCAATCGCCCTTTGAGCTGTACGCTTTGAACAAAGAGACTTTTTAGCCACTTTCTTCATTGCGGGCCAACAAATGCCATCATCGTCTGCCATATCAGCGAGCGCGATTAGTACAAGTTTTTCGTGTGCTGTTATGCCGTCTTCGATCGCTAGCGCTGGGAATAAGTATTTTGTGCTCATGCCGCGCCTCGCAGGGGTTTTTGGCGCCAGATGCGAATCATGGAGCCTTGGCGGCCTTTCCGGGTTGAGTTCTTGCATTCGCCGTGCCAGATGGCGTTTTTCTTGAACTCGGGGTCTTTGAAGAGCGCTCCCCACCAGCTCGGGTGGGTTGGTTCTTCGATGAGGCCGTGGAGGTCATCAGCGGAAATCTGCCCGTAGCGGGTAAGGTGTTCTATTGCCGCGTCTAGTGCGAGGGGCTTCCAGTCTTCAAATGTCGTTTCTAGAGCCATTGCTTTAGCCATCGCCGACCATCCTTTCTTGTTCGAATTGCTGAATATCTTCTAGGTAGTAGTGCCAAAATTTGCCGATTCTAAAGCCTCTTGGCATTGGTTTGCCCTCTGACCGCCGGGTGGCGAGCGCTCCCGGTGTGGTGTGCCAGCGGGCGGCTAACTCCCTGGTTGTTAGCGGCGTCTCTGTGCAGGTGCACATTTTTGTCTCCTTGGTGAGCTGATATGCGGGCTATAAACCTTATATAAGGTTCATATGTCCTAAAAAAGTTAGCTGATTAGGTCTTGAGGTTTTTGCTCTAGCCATTTGGCTATTTCGAAAAATTCTTCAAGGCTCATTTTGCTCTTGTCGCTGAGGATTTGACTTACATAGGTGGGTGTCCGGTCAAGCTTTTTAGCAAGTTGTGTTTGCGTCTTGCCCTGCTCTTTGATAAGCCACTTGATTCTCGCTAGAGCATCTGTGTACATTTTCAAGCTATCTCCTTGGTGAGCTGATATGACTACTTTAAACCTTATATAAGGTTTCTGTCAAACCGATTCGAGAAAAATATTTTTATTACGAGATATTTTTTGCTACAGTAGAGGTATGGCACGAGCAACAACAATAGACATAACGGATCTTATCAAGGCGACTCACGCAGAGCTGAGGGCTCTCATTGGTTATAGGGGGATGAATCAGTACAAGCTCAGGGATAAGAGCGGTGTCAGTCAGTCCACTATCTCCAAGACGATATATCAGAACATCTCTACTCTGAACCTAAGTCAATTCGAGAAGATTGCCGCCGCGCTCGGTGATTCGCCCGGTGAAATCCTAAAACGCGCTGAAAAGGCTGCTGAACAAGCCCGTATTGAACGAGAAAGAATTGAAAATGATCCAGAGCTCGAAACGTTACTAAATGAAAATCTGACACTAGCTAAAGAAGGATATGCACTCGCTGCTAAGCGAGGCGATCCACATACAGGTGGTACATGGGGGTAAGACTCCCTTTACTCACACCCTATATGAATATGGGCATCTGGGGGCTTTGGGGCATTGACGCCCGAAGAGTATAAAAATCTATGGTTACGGCTGCACTGCCGCCGTCGTTTCCGCTCACTCGCACGCTCAAACACAACTTCATACGAGAACTAAATAATGCTTTACAATCCCTGGCAGCATGCTAAAGCCCTCGGCATGCGCATCATTGAACGAGACTTCACAGACGATAACATTCTTGGACTTTACCTTGGCAAAGGCGCCATAGCTCTTAATTCGTCCATGACATACCCGGTCGCCCGGTGCATTCTAGCCCATGAAATTGTGCACGCTGAAAAACATCACGAACCCGGCACCGGCAACCAACATCCCGCATGGGTCGCCTACATCGAACGAGAGTGCGACCGTATCGCGGCGCTAAGACTTATCACCGCCGATGATCTGCAGAGACTAGCTGACTGCCCGGCATACGAGCGGGGGGGGG